>Ga0080006_1184279_pt1 | contig 44719 bp, 27 predicted proteins | sample RS3BMetagenome_FD_69209 | JGI IMG/M metagenome (GOLD analysis project Ga0080006, IMG submission 69209) | Ferric oxide microbial mat and aquatic microbial communities from Rainbow Spring, Yellowstone National Park, USA - RS3B (SPADES... ... | reverse complement strand
GCGGTTGAACCTCATAGAACGAATGCTTTCTATCGTGAAACGTATTGATCATTCCACTGGCTGATTCGCTGAAGCGTTCTGCACTCGGTGACATCGGGGCATGTGTCGCCTTTCTTCGAGAATTCCTTCTTCCCCTGACGATGTCCTTACCTAACGGCATAATGAAATGCATTCATTTTAACAATCCAAGGGATGAGCTGGGGCGTGCACTCCAGAAGCTCGAGATGGAGAAAAAGCCGCGGAGCGCGTCGGCGATAGAAAAGCACCGAAAGCTGACAGAGCAGCAACCCGAACTGAAGGCCCTAGTTCCAGGAATCCTTTTATTGATGAGATCAAGCAGAGGCGACAAAAGCATGGAGTTCATCAACCGGGACTTTAACGCCGCCATCCACATCAGTCGATGTGCGGTGCTGAACACGAGACCCGAGAAGCTGACGCGATTTAACTCTGTGGGACAACCTCTGATCCTCGAAGCGTCTAAAAAGAAGCGCAAGTCGATAGCAGGCGGCCAGTTGAAAAAGATTGGTAAGCGTCTGCGGGCGGGTAGATACATTTACCCTTCATGGTGGCGAACCATTCTTGTTCCATGAACCCTCGTCCGTCAACGATATCGTGGGCAAGGTAGTCGGCAGCGTTGAAGCACTGCTCGAAAGGAACGCGTCTCGAGAGCGGCACGCTCGCTCCATACACGCATTCGTCGCCATATCGTTGCGTTGGACATAAAACGCCTAAGCACCATGTCTGACGCCACGAGTTCACAGCATAGAGGCAGCACCAGATCGCTCGGATACGCTGAGCACCATGTGCGGGGCTGGTTCTCCGAGCGGAACGGGAATCGACGCATTGATTGCCGATCACTGCGCGTTTCCGTGAAGACTACTCGTACCACGCATCAATCTTAACCTGTGGAAAACGTTCTGAGCTATTCAGGCTGCTTTTGTAGTGCCTTTGCGACGAGCGTACCGTTCGATGGGTCCGGTAGAGCGCTTCTCGCTCGTCGCGGTCACGGAGTCGGTGTTGGGGCGTTTCGAGCGCTTGGACGTGGAGTCCAAGGTCGTCACGGTGCTTGACGATGCCTTACGCTTGGCGTTTGCCGTGGGCTTCTGCTCAGACGCTTTCCCTGCCGCTGCACGCTTTGTGGTGCGGCTGTCGTTGTGTGCGCTTTCCTTTTCGCTCGAACTTGCCTCGGATTTGACGCGACGTACGCTACGAACCTGGGCGTGCTTCTTACGATTCGCGGCTGCAGCTTCGGCTTTTTCGAGCTCGGCATTCTCCCGTTCAATAGCTCGGAGTAGGACGTCAACACGCCGCTTCAGTTCTACAGCTGAGCGAGATTTGATCAACCAGTCAAAACGGAAACGCCAGCTGCGACGAATTTCCATCTTGAGCTCCTCCCAGCGTCCGTAACCGAGGTTATTCACCATAATGAGAAGGAAGCGATCCTCCTCATCGGAGAACACCTTACCTTGGACAGAAGAGGGTAACTCGAGCTCGTTCCATGGATCCGCATAACGTGCTATTTTGTTCCGCAGCGCTCGCTCCATCTCTTCCCGCTTGGCCACACGTGCTTCACCTTGCTCGATCTGCTCAAGGAGGCGTGGCCAGTCACGGATATGGTCCGGACCCAGTCTCCAAAACGCTTCCGCATACTCCTTAACTTCGTCGAAGGTTTTCACCTGTGCGAGATCGGCAGCAATCGCTTCTATGTTGTGGCGGCCGTGGCGCTCACAAGCCCGCAGAAACTGCTGGAACTCGCGATACCGCCAGTTACTGAAACCTTCTTGAAGCAGACGCTCGAGCTCCGCACGTTCGCTCGGCGAAAGAGGCTCCGGCTCCGGCGGCATCTGATCTTCAGTCAGATTCTCGCATGTTCGATTGTATTCATCGATTATTTGGCGCTCTTTCTCGTACAACTCCATGATGCGATCGACGTTGAAGAATTGCCAGTCATAGACTTTGGGTTCGGGCGGCAGGCGCATGCGCTGCTTTGGTTGTGGTTGGGTGCTACCTACATCGCCGCTGGCACCGCCGTGATACAGTGCTTCGCGGAAGTAGGCCGCTTCATCGTAGGATTTGATTGTGTTCCGGCGCTCTCGCTTGCCCACATCGAGGAAGAAGAAATTCTTAGCCGATGACGCTGCCTCTGCCGACCAGTCCTTTCCCTCGAATTGGTAGACGGAGCCGACGTCATCGCTCATTTTGAAATCCATGAGGTTGAGCCCATGCTGGCTCCGTTTCCGAGCCTCTTCTTCCATGCTTTCGGTTACCTCTTTGGTCTTTGCTTCGGCGCGTTGCAGGATTTCATCCAGGTCCTCGTCTTTGAAGTCTTGTGCGTCCGCTCGGAAGAAGGAATCTGCACCGAATCGAATCATGTCGAGCACTTCGCCTCGAGCAAGCGCTTTCTGGCCCTCCACCAGCCTGCCCTGCTGGATGACCATGTTGTCTATCTTGAGCTTCATTAAGGCTCGGCGCAGAATGCGCTCTTCGACTGTTGACTCACAAATGAGACGCAGCACCGTAACAGGCCGCTTCTGTCCAATGCGGTGCGCACGATCCATCGCTTGCAAATCAACTTGCGGATTCCAGTCTGAGTCATACAGAATCACGGTATCAGCTGAGGCTAGATTGATGCCGAGACCCCCGGCGCGCGTCGATAACAAGAAGATAAACTTGTCGCTTCCTTCTGCGTTGAATTCCTCGATCATGCGCTCGCGCGTTTCGCTATCCGTCGAGCCGTCGATACGGCAGTACGGATACCCTCGCATCTGCTCACAGCAGTAGTCCTCCAAAATGTCCAGCATACGCGTCATCTGAGAAAAGATCAAAACCCGATGCCCCTCAGCGCGCAAGCGAGGTAACAGTTTGTCTAGCAACGCCAATTTTGCACTGTTCTGCACAACATGCTCACCAAACGGATCCAAGGTGCGATCTTCAACGCCTTCGAATAGATACGGGTGATTGCAGCACTTGCGCAGCTGCATTAGGATGTTCAGCAGTCGAGCGCGGTCGCCGCCTTGCCCGCTAATTGCATCCACATCTTTCTTAAGCAGGGACCGATACAATTCATGCTGCATTTTCGTCAAGCGAACGAATACGATTCTCTCCTTTTTCGGCGGCAGCTCTCGCGCTACTTCTGACTTGAGGCGACGCAGGAGAAACGGCCGAAGAACGGCATGCAATTGACGAACCATTTCTGCCTTGGCGTCCTCCTCAGTGGTTCCCTCTACTTGCTCAAACCAGGCGTCGAAATCCTCCGAAGAGCTGAACACATCAGGGAGCAGAAAATTCAACAGCGCCCAGAGCTCATGCAATTTATTTTGCAGCGGTGTACCGGTGATCAAAAGACGATTCTGAGAATTGTACATGCGCACCACCTGGCTGAGTACTGAGTTCTCATTCTTGATGCGGTGCGCTTCATCAATAATGAGATAACGCCAATGAAACTTACGCAGCACCGCCTTTTCAAGGATCGCAATCTCATAGCTGGTAACGCAAACGTCAAACCGATTCACAATGAGCTGCGACGCGGCTACTCGGGCTCGCTCTTCCTGGTCCCCGTGAAAACGAACGACGCGGAAATCTGGGCAGAATTTCTCAAACTCCAGATTCCAGTTCCCGAGCGTGGACTTGGGCGCGATCACCAAGTGCGGTCCGCGGATGCCTTTGTATACCTTCAGAAACGCTAGCAGGGCAATGGTCTGCAGCGTCTTGCCGAGACCCATTTCGTCCGCAAGAATGCCGTTGATGCCGTGCTGATGCAGTCGGACTAGCCAGTTTAGGCCCTCGATCTGGTATGGCCGCATCGTTCCACGTATGCCTGGTGGCTGCACCGTCAAGTGTACCGACTCGCTATGCCCTTCCTCGTCCGCTTCAAGCAGGAGCGCGTCCTCTTCGCGTTCCGTCAGACGACGCCGACCGGGAGTACCTCCCGCTGCTCCTTCTCCGGGAGAAGCGGTTTCCACGGAGCCGGCAGCTTCCACAAGTTTCTGCTTCGCGAGTGATCCGCTCGATAAAAAGTGTGCGAAGATATCGTACCTCAAAACCAGGTACTTGAGGCGTTGACGCGTCGACCACTGTGTGTCTCTTGCAACTTCTGCATTTTGTTTCGCCAATTCATGGTTGAGTCGCCTCGACGTGTCCGGTGAGGGCGGACCAGGCGCTGCTTCCGGTTCGTTCCGAGGAGACGCTGCAGGCTCCGCGTCTGCCACGGGTGCAGCAGCGTCGCCCTTTAAAGAGCCTTCCACCGTCATGTGTACTACACCTTGGACTCGTTCAAGGATCACTGCTATATATTCAAGATTCCTCAGTGCTTCACGTACTCAGTCTCTGGAGCCGAGACACAAACACCAGTGTTTCCAGGTACAGACTTCGTTGTATGGAAGCGCGCAGTTTCCTGCTGTCAACGCTACGCTGCGGTCGACGCGGGAGCGCGCGCACGCCATCTGCCCCCATGGCGCTGACATCACAACACACCTGACCGGATACGCTCCCCGATGCCTGAGCGCTACGAATGCCCAGGGAAGCAAGCTCCACTCCCCAAGAACCAGGACCACGTTGCTCTAATGCGAGGATGCTGCCTCCTCGTGAACAGAGGCTTGGTCGATCCAGGAATGTTGGTATTCGCACTGCCGAAACTCCAGTGGAGTTTTCCTGTAACGCTTGATGCGCAGCCGCTTCTCGAGCCAACTTCCCCTCAGTGGCTTGGCAAAGCCGCTTTGTCTCCGTGCAGCGTTCGCAGTGTCGCTATGGGCGCTTTAGTGAACGCTCACTGCAGACTCAGGGCACAACAGAACGCACGACATGACCAGCATATCCGATGAGAAGTATGAACAATGGAACTCGGAGCTGGGGCGTAGAGTGGTGCGCGCCTTCCCGGATGTCGCTTGCTATCGCGCAGTCCAGGGAGGCCCCCGGTCCATGTCGTGGTGCTGGTGGATCAGCGGCGACTCGAGCGGCGGTGTCCATTATGTCCCAATCGCTGGTAGACTGTTCATTCGGCATGCGGCGGCGTTCGACGCCGCGGACACGCATGCTAAACAGCGGCGGCATCCGTGTGCGGGGCGCGCACGGAAGCAACGCGCTTTGGGATGCGGGCGTCACAAATAGCTAAAATGCGACTTGTAGGAAAAACTCTGTAGTGGAAGGTTTGAGACGAGGCGCTGCTCAAGTCAGACGAAGCGTTTTTTCTGGTAAATAACATTGTTACGCACAGAGGAACGTGCTGAGAGTTTGGAAAGCGGGCTCGTGGGCGCGCAGTGGCTTGTAAGCGTTCAGGAGTGCGCTGCGCTTGACAGCGCTCTGGGTGGACGCGTGTCCTCTTTCTCACGACAGGTGAACGCGCGGACCCTGTTCTCGTCAGTGCCCCAGCGTTGAAAGCAACTTCTGGGTCTTCGTTTAGCGCCAATACCTATTTGCGTCTTTGTAGCTAGGATCTGTCCTTTCAAATGGCCTCTATCCATTCGTTGCGCAACGTGATCCTGCTTGTTGCGTGGCTACTGTTGCACCTCGGGTCCATTTGCACCGCAGCACAACCTGAACCTTCGATCGGATCCGTCGCTGCAGTGCCGTCTCCGGCAAGACAGGACTGGAGCGCGCTGCCGAGGGCGTCGGTGTCACCGCTGGGCGCCTTCTCTGTGCGGTTCGGACCAGGAGCGCAAACGGTGCTTCCAGTCACAGGCACATCGAGTGCTACTTCTACCGCTCAGTCTGGGATGGCTTCGATGATGAGCGGTCTCCAGAGTCAAGCCGCTGTCATGCACTCCATGGGCGCTCAGATCATGCCGAATGAAACCGGCTTGGAGCAAAATCACATTAACCAGAATCAGTTCGCCACGATCAATGCTGAACTTGAGGGCGCTCTGAATAACATGCAGGATGCATAGTTGCATGGACTGGGACGAGTGGTGAAGTAGAGGACGTAGCGTCTGCGCGCCCGCTGAAAGCACGTCACGAACCGCTGCGCCAGCGGGATTGATCGGCAACTGAAGGGTCCATATGGCACGTCGAGATGTAGTTTGTTTCGTGAAATGCACAGCGCGCTCCACGAACCTGCGTTCATGGACACCGGGGCAGAGGTACTCCAGAGTGCTGCGCTTCTTCTGCGGGATGCTATCCCATATCTGTTCCCAAAATGCTTATCCAATGGTCCGCTGAGCATTGATGATGCCTGCATGACACGACTTGATCCGCTAGCATACATAACCAAGGCGCGTCCTCCCGCTCAGACACGGCTACTGTTCAGGACGAAGCCTCGAATCATGTGAAACACGGATGGACGGCACGCTGAAGCGTTTCGTCCTGTGCTTTACCCATGACTCGCGGAGCGATACTGTCGAGATGTCGTATTCGAAGCGTCTGCAGGACAGGGCGCACTTTCAAACCTGCAGGCGCTAGTTCCTCCAGTCTAATCCAAATGCAATGACCATGGGCTGACGTCACCATTTGGGCGACACCTGGATTTCGCCTGGACTGCTTTCTACGAGGCAATCAAGCGCATCAACAGACCCCATAGCAGCGTTGTCGGAGCGCGCGCCTATGCCGGCCAGAGAGCGCCACAGTCGCGTATACGATGGCCTGATGATGCGTAATTTGCGCTTTTCTAAACGGAAACGATTCGCTTTCGATGAAATTAATGATAGACGAATGCTTCCCACGATGAACGGAAGAAATTCGGGTCTTCGGGGGCACACCTGATACCAATTTCGGAAACATGCCTCTGCCAACGTCCGCTGGGTGCCGCCCCCGTTGTACCCCCCACTGGAGATGGAACCGTTGCGGCGCGCTCGCCGTCGGGCGTGCTCAGAAAGAACAGCGTAACGAAGATCTGGTGCTTTCATCTGCGGCCTTTTTGAGAAAGCGTCAGTCTAGTGCTGGATCAAAGGAGGCCTGCAAGGTGCGTAGGGTCACGAGAGGTCCAACAGCGGCAGACAACGTCCAACAAGCCCGAGTGCTTGCTGGATGTGTTTACTCGAGTTGCGCAAGGCTACCTGTGCAACGACACTGCCGATCATCTAATCATATTAAACTCGATGCTTGCGCGAAAAGCTTTCGGCTGGACGGCACTCTTACTCGCTCTATGTATGTGCTGCGTAAGCGTGGAACCGAAGGGCGCACCTGGAAACCAGGCCGCTTTCGGTGCTGCTGGTGCTGCTGCAGCTGCTACCACCAGCGCTGCAACCGAAGTTGTGCAACGTTTGAAGGACTTGCGTCAAAACTATGAAACGGGCGTCATTCCTGTCCGACGAGCATCTAGCCTGGAGCGTACTGTCTTCGGATCAAAAGAGCGACCTTTTGGAGTCTTGTTGTTCGTCACGGCGACGGAGCAGGAGTCCAACTGCGGCCTCTGTGCATACATGCGCCACAACCTCGAGCTGGTCGCCCGCCTCGTGAAGCGCTCAAACGCCCGGTACGAAGCTAGAGGCCAGCTCCCAGTGTTTACCCTCATGGTCGACTTGACCTCAAAGAACCAAAACGAGTTCGTGCCCTGGCTTCAGAAACTGAAAATCCCTCTGTTGCCCTCAGTTCTCTACATTCCAGCGAATGCCGACATCGCTCCTGACGCAGAGTACGCTCGTTTCCGCCCGGGACCTCCTCCGGCTGGCGATGGGATGGATCGCAAGGCTTTCGCCGAATGGGTTATGCGGCAAGTGAATGCCGATATGCAACGCCTCGGGAGGCAACCACCGCTGCGCCTTCGTGTCGGTGGACCTGTCTACGTCGTGCCAACCTTGCGACGCCATTGGCTACTGGTACTCTCTCTGTTCGTCGCTGGACTCTATTTGGGCTGGCGGTGGCGATGGTATCAGCGAACGGGAACATGGCTCGCTTTTGTGCTGCTTCTTTACGCATTTGCGCTTGGCGGTGGCCATGGATGGATCATTCAAGGAACGCCTCTGTTCGTCTGGGATGGCGAGCGTATTCGAGTTCGGAGCACAAACCCATACGCTCGTCGACGGGGGCCTGTTCCTCCGGACGCACTAGCTGCGGAGGGCTTCATCCACGCCGCTCGGTACATTCTGACCGCTGCGCTAATGCTTGCTCTGGATCGTTTGCCGCGGAAAACACGACGTTCTTGGCAGTACCTGCTGTGTGTATCGGTTCTCTACGGCCTATTGGCCTACAGCTGCTACGACTTGCTCCGAACGCCGCTCTTGTAAACGCAGAACCTCTTATTTTCCAAAGCGATTCCCTAAGGCTCATCATGGCGGTTCGCTTTCCGCATGCGTGAAGCGGCACCTGGATGTGGAGCCTTGCCGACGGGCGCCTCCATGGGCGTCGCTCGAGGTTGCTCACCGGTCATCAGGCACTGCTCGGCGTCTCCCTGGCCCAGAACTTCCACCAGACGTTGCGGTGCGGCAGCTTCTACTGTATCTTGGGCATGAGCAGAAGCTGTGACCAGAAGCACTTCAACAGTTGGAACATCGCACTCGTCCTCAGGCGCATCTGCTGTGCTGAAGTCAGTATCGACGGCGACAGCTGTGCCTTTTCGCATCTTCTCAAACAATGCTGCGTTTTCAGCTTGCATCTCCGGTAGGAAAGCCTGCAGTCGCTCCTCGAGAGGACTCCGGGCCACAGGGCGCGTCAGCGGCGCTCTCTTCGAGTGCTCCTGCAACCGAGACTGGAACAGGAGCCACTCGACTGCGCGTTCGCGTCGATCTGTCGCTCCGGGCGCCAAGTCCAACCGCTCTGCACCAGGACACATACTTGGGTCCAGCTCGGGTGCGATTGCAGACGCGTTTGGCTGCGCACGAAAGCCAGAGCGCGAGCTCCAACGGGGTTCAGGTTACCCGGGGAAACGCGTTTCTGCTCGGTGCAGTCGCCTTGAACAATCCAGTCCGCGTTCGCTCAGCTCGCACTATCCGTGAGGCCGCTGTGAAACTCGTCCTCGGCGTATACCGGTTTTTCCACGAGAAAGCCTGAAAACGTTTGGGCGTGCGCTGAGGGCGCCTATGTGGCATTCCAGCATGACGTGTCTTTTTTGTCTAGGATTCAACGCATCGGCCATTCACGCGGCAACAGCATTTCACATATTCAATTATACGAGTTCTTTAATATCTAACCATACCGCGTTACGCTTCTTTTCGGTTACTTTTCTTCTGGGGTTTCTAATCTGCACAAGATGGTGGCACTTTCCGTGGACACGAAACGCCAACAGCAGGGTATTTGGCTCCTGCGAGGCCACGTCCAGACCTACGCCTGGGGTCGACGTGGTATGGGGTCGCGGGTTGCCCGTTACGCAGTCGCTCAAGGGACACTGGAGTCGCAACGAGTCTCGGAGTCCGTTTCCTACGCGGAACTCTGGCTCGGCGCACACCCGTCTGGAGAGGCCTCCGTCGTTACCGAGGCCAACGAAAGCGTTCCCGTTTCAATCTTTGTTCCTGCAGGCTCGCTGCCGTTTCTTCTGAAAGTGCTGAGCGTGGAGCGGGCGCTTTCTATTCAGGCGCACCCGGATATTGCGCTGGCGAAAGTTTTGCATAAGCAGTTTCCTGAGCTTTACAAAGACGGCAACCACAAGCCAGAAATGTGTGTTTGCCTTGGACCAGGGCAGTTCGAGGCGCTCCTCGGTTTTCGACCAGTAGCGGAGATAGTCCGAGCACTGAAGCAGGTCCCTGAGTTTCGTGGCGCTTGTGGGGCGTATGCGGAAACGTTTTGCTCCTCACCATCTGCACCGGACGGACTCCGAAAACTCTTCGAATCCCTCATGCGAAACGAAGACGTTTCGCGGCAACAAGCGCACCAGCTCCGCCAGCGGTTAGAGGCCGCTGATGTTCTGGATGCGGAGCATGCACTCGCGCTACGACTCCTCAAGCAGTACCCAAACGATGCCGGCATTTTCGCTGCTTTCCTGCTCAATCATGTGAGGTTAGAACCTGGTCAAGCCATTTTCATCGAACCGAATGAGCCACACGCGTACCTAGAGGGAGACTGTGTGGAAATCATGGCGACTAGCGATAATGTTGTTCGGGCGGGACTGACCGACAAACATAAGGACGTCGAGACGTTGTGCAAGATGCTCACGTATCGCTGCAAAGACCCGGTGCAAATTTTGCAACGGGATGCTCAGAATCGCTTCCTCGCCCCGGTCTGCGAATTCGAACTCGAGTGTCTTGAACTGGAACGCCACGGAGAGGAATCCGCGGACTTGCATTTAGAGTCATCAGCAAGTTATTCCATCCTGCTCGATGTAGAAGGCGAGGCACAAATTTCCCAACACGGGATCGACCACAGTTATCGCCTTTCACCGGGAATGGCCTGCTTGGTTGCCCCACACACACCAGTGGTCGTGCGACCCTTGACCGTGAGCTGCCAGCTTTTCCGAGCCCGCGCCCCGGCGACCGTCCCCGTGAACGGTCTCTAACAGAGACCGAGGTTCGCCCCCCAGGCACAGGTATTCCCCAGTGGCCGCCTTGGTGTCCATGCGGCGCTCGTTGCATCGTTGATGCAACGCATACGTGTCGATATACTGCGTGCGCTTCTTTGCAATATTCCCGCCAAAATGGCGTCGCCAGCGCGACGCGCTTCCATCCTGCGCTGATCGGAGGCGCACGCAGGGCCACAGCGTCACCGGATGGCGAGCAACCAGGCATCAGCGCATGCAGCGAGATCCCAGCGCTTCACGTGATCCGGGTGCACGCACACGCTCCGCGGCCCTCGAAAGAATTCCGTATGCGCATCGACTCGATATGCATCCCGCTGGGACGGGCGAAGCGAAGCGCTCACACTGCAGTGACAGACGCTTGACCTGCCGATACTTCAAGCTCACTGAATCAATAGAAAAAGCTGTACAGCTCTGCTGCAAAGTTGCGCGTCACCCACGGACGTGCTTCCCGAAATGGATGCCATCCAGGCGATATGCCTAACCCGTGTGCTGTCCTTCGAGCAAGCACCTGATCCGCGGATCCAGCGTCGGTGCCTGCGAGGCCTTGCGATGCCGTGCGCGCGAGACGACCCGCCCGGTGCAGCGTCCGAAAGAGGGTGTTCGCGAGCGCCCCTGTCCAGCGGCAGTCGTGCGCAATCTCACGCCGTTTTCCTGCCTCGATTCGATGATTGTAGGGCGCGAACACGCTCACTCTACTCCCAGAGTCGTTTTCGATCTCATCAAACGGGCACTCGCCTGAGCACTAAAGACAGAGTATTTATCTTATAGCATCGCCGGTGCAGATGCATAGGTTCGTGGCAATCCAAACCCAAGCGCCTTGCCCGCACTCCGGTACGCTTGCCCCGTTTGCGTGTAGCGTTCGTCGCGCGAGCGCCGTATACTCCCAGTCAACAATCACGCTCAGCAGCGTGCGTTGCCCGGTACGCTACCGAACGCGACCTGTTCTGGCTCGGCAGTCGGGACAAATCCACTCGCCTTTCGGGGGTTCAGTGAGGCCGACGCATTCGAAATGGAACCACTCGTATGGACAGTCGCCGCTCTCGCAAGCAACCATTTGCCCGTAACTGACATTCTGGCAGTAGCAGTATCGCGGTTCATTCGGATCGATCGGCATATCATCCATGATATGCAATGTCGATGGTTCGCCACTCTTGCGTTGACCTTTGGAGGGCGCCTTTTGCGTCGAGCGCGCTGTCGTGGCAGTAGCCGCTGCAGTATGTGCTGCCGCAGCAGCAGCAGCAGCGTTCTTCATCGACGCCATTTTCGTATGGTCGGTGTTCACAACCAGGCTCTGAAGGTCGTCGGGCCACTGGCCTTCCCGGCGCAGGTATGCCTCATATTCCCGCAGTTTTGTGTCCAAGTCTCGCACGTGCTGGTCCACCGTGTTGTACGCCGTCTCGGCGAGTTGCAATTTCTCCTGATTGAGCTTTACACACTGAGCTTGCAGCTGCTCAAGTTTTGTTCCCATTTGCTGCAGCGAAGTGGTGTCGCGACCTCGGTCGGGGTCTGAACTGCCAGGCTTTCGCAGCAGCTCCCGAACGAGCGCGTCAGCTTCGTTCTTCAACCGCTGCACGAGCGCATCGAGCTCTCCCATTCGTCCATATTTGTCGCGTAACTCCTGGGGAAGGTTCGAAACTGAGTTTATAAAGTCCTCTAAATAAGCTGGCTGTGACAAGGCGTGAAGTCCGCGGTACGCCATACCTCGAGCCACACCAGACCAAAGAACGTTCCCAATCGACGTTCTGCCACAGGGGTTCGCGTCTCGAGCAGCTCGCTGACGCTCGCCGATGGAGAGATCGCGCGCTGTGCGCTTTCTCTCCAGCTTTCATGATAAGCAGTGAGTGAATTGGGTGAATCACTGGTGCCGACTCGCGTTTCAGGCACTGGGACTTTGTCGTGGAATCTGGGGGTCTTGTAATTGGGAGAGAAGTGAGGTTTCAATAGGCAGAGTTTGAGCTCCGAGTTGCGGGAGCGCGAGCCAGCGACCTGTACGGCGCGATAGGGCTCCTCGCAAGAACAAGTCGCACCTGTGAAGAGTTTTGCAGCTGGCAAGGCTGCAGAGCGAAGAAGGTGCCCCACGAGCCGTTTCCCCGAGTGAAATTCAAATTATGCTGCTCCCGGCGAATGAAGCGTTTGTCTCACGAGCCGCAGCGCTGGAGCAAGTTCGTGCTCAAAAGCAACGTTGGGATAGAGGTATCGCCGGTCACTTGTAGTGCCGTCGAAAACGTGCAGAGGGTGTACCTCTTCGCGTGGCTATCTTGTTAGAGTTCGTGTACTGAGTGTAAACTCCCAAGATGGGGATGAGTACTCCACTTCTCGCCGAAACGGTTCTGCAGTGTTCGGTGCCTCAGCTAGCGGCCACGCTGATTGAACGTTTCCAAAACGTATGCGCTTCCCTGGAGGGGCTCCCTCTGAGGCGAATGCAAGTACTGCCCATTGTTTTCACGATTAGATTGGCAGCAGAGAAGCAGCTCTCCATTCTGGGAGCCACATGGAGGCGCAGCTCTGAAGCTGAGACTGATAGCGATGCTTTAGGAAAGGACGGAAACCAGATTTAGCATTACGCAGCGTTCCGGAGAAAACTGCTGCAATAGACGCTTCCTTTTGGCGTGAATACTACATTCATGTCGGACTAAAATCGCACACTGAACTGCTAGCTGTTTTCATATCAAATGAATTTTTCCGAACTTTTTTAGACGTACAACCCCAATGATTTTTGTACCGTAATCGGGGCTCACGGATTCACAGGCAGTTTTTCGATGCACGGTGGTCTTTTCGGAGAGACGCCTTCGACGCTCTGCCACTGGAATTCGATACATTATTGGAACCAAGATGATTCCTGACGCCCTTGAAAAAGGCTTCGTAAAACGACTGATCTGATCATCTGGTCAAACAGTAAAAGACTCGACCCCTTTCAGTTCGTGATGAAAAAGATGCCCAAATCACGCTTCTTCAAGTGCTTCAGCTTTCTTTTTCATGGCAACTCGTGAACGCAACTGTTCGCGCTACTGGATTGACGACCAGAAATTGACGCGGTCCCTAGACGGCTTCATCATGAGTTCATTCTGAGAGTTCGCTGATCTTGTCACGACAAAAAATCGACCCTGTTTGGAAGAGAGAATCTCCATCTCGTCGCTGCCATCGGTGGAACTGCATTCCACAGCTTTCTTGTACCTGTCATGGGATATGCCGCAGATGCTGCCGTCGCCTCTGTTTAGGTGGAAAAGGGTCGCGGACTCGGACTTGAGTCATCGCCGACATGGCTTCCACGCGAGGGTGAATCGTCGCTGTGCACGAAGGGAGCAAGGACGGATCGACACTGCTCGAGTTCTTCCACGTAATTCTGGATTTTCGTTGCATTACATATTTCATCATTAGTAACATAGCAACCCATAAATTATCCATTGAGTGGAATAGCGCGGGCTTGCACGTCCAGCGGGAAGAATACTCGCAGAGAGCATAGCCAAGGAGAAGCCCCTCCTTGTATAGTATGGCACCAGGCGCGGAAACTGAGGAAAGCATCGAGATGAGCCTTCTGTTTCCGTCAAGGGCACGTAACGAGCGGTGAAGAAGGCCCTCGCGCACCACAGAATGCCTCTTGGAGGAGGATGACGTGCCGTCGACAGAAACGACCACCTGCCTGCATTCGAGTGGTACCGCTGCGAAGCGCGCACTGAGACTGTATATAACGAACAGGCAAATCACAAGCGAAGCATAGATCGCAGCTCGCGTCTGTGTATGCAATTTGTTGACAACAGCCGGATGCAGCGAAGTAGAACCTTAACGCTGCCGTCGACATCCTTCTACCTCTGACAGGAGACGTGGCGCGAAACGACAGACCGACGCATTCAAAGTCGGAGATAAGGAATCGGAAAACAATCCAGATGCAGAAAACGCCAGCAAAGGCTGGTATTGATGACAGCTGGTAGCGTCCAACACCTGAACGTATGTATTCGTATCACGCAACCTATCTTGTTTTACGCTGAAATAGGCGTAGTCTGCGGCGAGCAAAAGTGGCAAACGAATAAACCATCGCAGCAGGTATCTCAACCTCGCCACGTATTCACGAGGCCCTGATTCCGCCGCACTTTGAACGAAATCGTCTCTTGTTCTGAACGTGGATGCTCTGATGCGCACTACGAAAAAATGACGCATGCGACTGGCAATAGACGCATGCCGGTAGTCCAGGGCCTGGTGCGGGCTAGCTTCGAGCGCCACCCGGACAAACATATCTCACCACTTCGTCGTTCACAATCGTTGGAAAAGTCTGGTTTCACGGTGGATCTGTACCAGCGTTGCTTGCAGTGACGCCCACTGAGCACGCAGTCGGGCAACGTATGGCCAGTGTTAGCGACAAGCTGTGGCCCTCCATCCCGGCACACTGGCGACACCTGAAAGCGTTTCGAGAACGCTTATCGGAGGCGCTCGCTGAGCGCCAACACTATCGACGGCAGCGTGAGCGTCTAGGAGCAGCGTACGCTTCCCAGCAGCGAGAAGCGTCTGCCGAAGGGCTCGCACCTGCGTTCGTGCTATCCTCTGGCACCGAGGTGGAGCAACTGCAGCGCCTTGTTCAGGAAGTTTTCAATGTTCTATCGGAACGTCCCCGAGATGCTCGCACCGACGCTGGGCGGCTTTCACGGAATCAGCTGCGGGGTGCTCGTTACTACCTACCGTACTATGCCGTGGTACGACTACGAACTGCAATAGATATGCTGCTTTGGCTTCATGGAAAGTATTCCGCAGAGGTTTCCGAAGGTATACTGGCGCCTTCGCAGGATACCATTGCAACGGGGACCGGTTCTAAGTTACCCGTAACGTGGAGCATGGACGAACGGCCTGACATAGCCGACAGTCGCAGCGAACGAGCACGTGTCTCGCTCCGTGGCGCACCCGAGCGATATCCCCAAACGCATAGAGAACCTTTTCCGATACCCACAGAAGACATGAGCAGCCGTTTCGTCCTAAACTCGCTGCTTCGAGAGGCCATCCAATTATCGGATGCCGCTTTTTTCGTCGAGCGCTTTCGCAACCTACAAATAGAACCTGGTCTGGTCGAGATTTGGCACGTCCTAGTTTCGAGCCTTTGTCTGTTAACAGACGCAGAGCGTTCAGGCTCCATGGACAGAACCGCAAGACCAAGCGTCCCGTGCAGGCGTCATGAGCACGTTCTGCATAGCATGATCGCGATCCAGCGGTGGCGAGCGGCGGTCCGACTCAGGGAGCCCGCGTCACCGTGGTTTGCCTCAGCGACTTGTGTGGCTTTCATGCTTTTCGAAGGCTTTCGTCGCGCTTCAGCAGCTTTTGACGATCAAACGCGCGCACTTGCCTACTTCGGAGACCTCCTGAATATCATAGAACTCATGACGGAGTTACCAGGTCTGGGACTGCTGCAACGATTATCAACGCTGAGGGCGTGGGAACTGATGTTCCTCATGTGCTGCAGTGAGAGCAAGTTGTGGAATGTGCGAATACCGCCACGGCAAGCAGAAACGAATGCATCTGCCGTTTTCCATGCGGGTGCTTCTTTTGCTGCTGGTTTTTATGAGCGTCTGGTACGTCCTTTGCACGAATTTCGCCTTAATGAGGGTTTAGACGCGCGTCATACTTCGTATGCGGCTGATGACGCGCTCCTGCTCGCAGAGCATTGCGGGGAACTCGCGATGCAGACCCTCAGAGCGGTCATCTTCGACAACGCCCACGGAGCAGCGTATAAGCGTGCTGTGGTCTCGCTGCTTACCCAACTGATGTTTGAGCTTGGTCAGGCATCGCGAACATCGCGCACCCGACTGACGCGAGCCACGCTATGCAAGCAGATCTTGGATGCAAGCGGAGATGATTATGGTGTTCTCGATGGGGCGCTTCTGTGTCTGCCACTTCAACGTGGCATTGATGCTGGCGGGGTGGGCGTACACACCCCAAGCGGCGGCATCCTGCGCTGGCACCTGCTCCTGGAACCTGTGGACGATTCGGTCACTGCGCAGCATACGTACATTGACCTGTTGATGCAACGTGCTATGGTGTGGCGTTCACTGCCCCGCTTTCCGTGGTTGGTACTTTTCCTGGTTCACCAAGTTGCCTTGTCGAGTTTTGAACAAGTCGGCTACCTGGATCGTCTTGACCAACCCACAAGACAACTTGTGGCGCTCTACAGACAACGAATGCGCTCCAGCAGTCAACTATCGAAGGATGCGGTTTCCACGCGAGCCCCTCTTGTGTGCGTCTCAGGTCCTGGTGTCGAGGAAGGTTGCGGGAACGCGCACGACCCCGAGACGCATACCACATTCGTGCAGGTGCGTGCCGGTGACGTTGCACACGCCGTCCTCAGCGCCATACACAGTGATACCGTTTCCGCAGTCGTTCAACCTGCCCAGCAGTTTCTATGGGACGTTTTCGAGAGCGCTTCGCTGGACAACGCGGAAGCCTGCCTGTCTGTCTGATACGCGATCAACTTCTGCAACAAGGCACGGGTGTTGGGCATTTCGTTCCATTGTGTGTGGTCCGAACAGGGCTGCGCTCCTTGTTCCCGGGGATCGTGTCGGGATCGCAGTCACAAGGGAGTACGCCTCGTAGCTTTCGGTATCCGAATGCCGCCGTGAAAGGTGCGTTTGCGAGATCCCGTTCAGCGTCGTGGATGCCTCGCGTCGGTAACGCCCGCCTTACCGATTCTATGGCCACCATAAGGGTTCGCGGTTCAAGTACCTGCATCAATGGGGCGCGAGCTCCATGACCTTCATTCGAAATGCATTGCAAAGCGTATGCTCCACGATGCGCGTTGTCGAGTGAGTCTCATCGGCCTTCGGGCGGTATGTGTAACGGTGCAGTGGAGACAAGCGCGCGGTACCGATAAACAAGTATCAGCTACAAGTATCCGGCTACCGGCCAGTAGCCAGGAGTCGCCACGTGATCTCCTGCTGGAAAGCAGCGCACAGAAAGGTGCTGGCGTTTCCCGGGCGTGCATCGCCATCGCGGCTTCTTGCGGCCCCCGAGGCCGCAATACGTTTGCCAGGCCGCCGAGCCTGCTCACGAGTACTGAAGCTCATTGTTTATGGACTGCGACAAACTTGTTACTTGGCGACGGTTTCGTGTCATGATGGACACGAGCGCCTGCATGCTTCTCGCAACTTGGCGTCCCAGCTTGTTTTCAAGGTCCAAGTGATTCAACCATAGCTGAAGCTTCGCCTCCATTACGTGTTGGACAGATTCCTCGATGTCGAGACGCTCATCCATGGCAAGTACGGCGGCTGCTCGTAGGCTATGCATCAGGGCCGACTGCGCTGCCGCCGCCAAAGGTCCCGTTTCGCTGTTGGTAGTCTGCTGGGGTTCAGCGGATCCGACACGTTCCAGCAAAGCAAGTGCAATGGAGAGCAATTGTTTCAAGATGCTCGCGCCCTCATCTAGTCGTAGACACGGGTGCAGCACCCATATCAGGAAGTAACTCAATCTGGTTACCCGGGGATCGATCACATGCTGTCGCAGTTTGCTCTGGAAAAGTCCGAGCAGAACCGGAACAAGACCGGTGGTCACCATTTCGATAACCCAGTCATGGGACGTAGGGCGGTAGTCTTCATAGAGATTGCTGCCCATGGCGGTGGAACCGGCAGCACCGACCTCTGCATCCTCATCAACGGTATCGTTGTCGTTGTCTCCATGTTTGGCGCGGGAGCTCGGGTTATCGGAGTCGTTCCGGAGCTCCATGGAAGCCCAAAGGTCTATCAATGCCTCTTCATTGTAATCGTCGCCTATCTGGTCCTTGTCATCTTCAAAGACACACCCGTCAACAAAAGCAAGCACGTCGCTATCGAAGAGACGATGCAGCAAATGCGCCAGACATTCCAGGGCAGCCTCGTTCACGTTGCGATTTCGCGAGTGCAGTGCATCCCGCAAAGCGACCCCCACGTGCATGAAAAGCACAAGCTCCAGAAAACCACCATACGTCCTATTTTCGTCGCCAACTGATGCCTGTTCTGCTCTGATTTCCGGGTCGATCACAGCCTCGCGAGCGAGCGTTTCCGGTGGCATTCGAAGCATATGCGTCAGCATTAGCCACCCATAAACAGACTGTGGCGCGTACTCACTCCGGATCAATAGGAACACCTCCGACAAACTGAAGAGCGCTACGGCGTCCGAACGCTCAGTCGGCGCCCGCCAGCAGCAGTGCTGCCAAGCAAGTGCATCAGCACTGGGGCGCCGCTCACTTTCTTCGGAGACGCTGCCGCTCTCACGGGCAAGCTGCCGGTGCGAAACGCTTGTCCGTGCAATGCGTTCTCGTGCCAGCGCGCCGAGCGTTGCGAATGCCGGAGCGTCCCGGTGGCCTGCGGCCGGGAAACCTGCCGCCGTTGACTCAAGCTGTGGAGGAACAGAACCCTGCCTCCTCGCCGGCGACTCTGTCCCTGATACCTGCTCCATATTATAGAACACACTCGCACAAGTGTGTTTTAGCACGGTAGGTGAGCTGGACTAGATTTCCATCCACTTGCCGTACTTGCGAAAAACGTAGATCGCTCCAATGAAAAAAGCTAGGTTCCGAACGAACTTGAGGTTCTGTGTGCGCAGCTCCTTCGTCGTCCACTCTTTCGCAATGGAATCTTTTACAGTTTGAAGCGACACTCGTTTTGGTGGCAATGTGCTTATCTCGTCCATGGTCTTACTCGGTCTGCAACGAATGTGTTTCGACGTCTGTAGGCGCTTGCAGGTCGCTGCGCCTCCGTGTCGCTGCGGCGGCAGTGCAGCCCGGAGCGTTCATCGCTCGCAAACGGCGCACTCGTGGAGACTATACAAAAATGGATTTTCATGTCCATCCATTGTGCGCGGCCGATCAGAGCATCGCCCTGAAACCCTCGAGCCGACGCCCTCTGTGTGGTACGGCAACGTCGTTCTGTCTCCGTGCAGCGACCGCACCGGCGCTATAGGCGCTACTGCTGTCGCTTTCGGCAGGCACTAGGCACACACGATAGGACGTATGAAACGACCAGAATATCCAAGAAGAAGTATAGGTAATGTAACGTGAAGGTAGGGGTTGATGGATACCTCACCGCGCAAAAAAAACACACAAAAAAGTAAGAAAAGGAAAATGCGCATAATCGGAGAACGCTGGCCTAAGTAAACGTTTTGTCAATGAAAAAAAAATCGCCCTGAAACGCAGGAGTTCACGGAGCGGATCACGTGAAATCGGGGCCTGCAGTCGTGTCAGCTGCTCATCGAACACTAAGCTGCTCAATTTGTTCCTGCTTGCACGTCTTTGACAAACTTGCTTTGGATGTACGGCTTTGACTTTTGAAGTTCTGGAATATGAGCGTACGGATACATACGCAGCTTCAGGATACTCGGTTGTATTTTAGGGCTGGTTTCATCGACGAGTTGCCGCAGGGCTTTTTACCTTGCCGGAATCAAGATGAATCGTGACGCACTCGAACAAGGCATCGTGAAATAACCGATATCGTCATCCAATGCAAAGGTACAAGCGTTCATGCTTTCAAATTCGTTATGCGTAGCGTGCTTTAATCGCGTATTCTTGAAGCTGAAATAACCGATATCGTCATCCAATGCAAAGATGCAAGCGTTCATGCTTTCGAATTCGTTATGCGTAGCGTGCTTTAATCGCGCATTCCTGAAGCTGAAATAACCGATATCGTCATCCAATGCAAAGATGCAAGCGTTCATGCTTTCGAATTCGTTATGCGTAGCGTGCTTTAATCGCGTATTCTTGAAGCTGAAATAACCGATATCGTCATCCAATGCAAAGGTACAAGCGTTCATGCTTTCAAATTCGTTATGCGTAGCGTGCTTTAATCGCGCATTCTTGAAGCTGAAATAACCGATATCGTCATCCAATGCAAAGATGCAAGCGTTCATGCTTTCGAATTCGTTATGCGTAGCGTGCTTTAATCGCGCATTCCTGAAGCTGAAATAACCGATATCGTCATCCAATGCAAAGATGCAAGCGTTCATGCTTTCGAATTCGTTATGCGTAGCGTGCTTTAATCGCGTATTCTTGAAGCTGAAATAACCGATATCGTCATCCAATGCAAAGGTACAAGCGTTCATGCTTTCAAATTCGTTATGCGTAGCGTGCTTTAATCGCGCATTCTTGAAGCTGAAATAACCGATATCGTCATCCAATGCAAAGATGCAAGCGTTCATGCTTTCGAATTCGTTATGCGTAGCGTGCTTTAATCGCGCATTCCTGAAGCGTTCCCTATGTTTGTTTGAATGCAGCTTGATGGCGCAGTCATTCGAGCCGCTCGATAAACGACCTGATCACAAGCTCGGGTCGAGGTTCACGGAACTTGTGACGTCAAATCCTGGATTTTGTTCGGAATATAGATGCTTCGCTCCTTGTGGCAGTCGACGAAACGAGATTCCACAGCAGCTATATATCCATTACAGGATTCGCAAGCACAGACTCTGTCGTTTGCCCTGTTTCTATGGCAAAAGAGTCTTAGATCCGGACTTTCGTTGACATAGCGATTGCTTTCAGCCGAGAGCGCGTCATCGGTTTACTTGTAGGTCGCGTAGAGAGATCGGAAATTCTCGAATGCTTCTCCAACCTATATCTGCATTCCCGAACAGGGTTTTTATTATGGACAACATTCCCTTCCACAAATCCTCTGTTTACTGGAATCGCATGCGCTCGCACGTGCAGTATGCAGCATACTGGCTGAAAGGATCCGATTGATAAAATCGCGTGATCAAGGGAAATGATGCTGGGCGCGTAAAATGGGGTAGCGCGCCCGATGGAGCCTTCTGTGTTAGAAAAGCGCATGTACCGAGCGATGAAAAGAGCCTTCATGTACCGCTGGGTGACTCTCGGAAGAGGATGCGAAGGAGGTACGCTGACCATACCGAAACACCTGACCACACACAAGTGTCACCGGTGCGAGGCGCACACCGAGTCTGCATACAAAGAAGATGAATATGGGAAGCGAAGGGCGGATCTCAGTAACCGCCTGCGCATGAGATTCATTGACAGTAGTGGAAGCAGCGAGATGAGAAGTTGAAAGCTCCGATCAACATCCGTCGACTGCTGGCAATGGATCTCGAGGCAAAAGAGAGACCCGCGCATTCAAAGACGGAGCTGCATGAAAGGAAAAGGAAATGATCGCAGAAAAAACGTCCGCAGATGCTGGTATTCAGATGTGTATCTGTCGGGGTTTCGCAAAATGGACCTGTCCAATTTTTTACTAGTATGAGTCTATGGCCGTCGTGGCGAACGCAAGCCCCATGGCTTCACTGGACCGAGGCATGGCTGCTTGCGGCGGTGCGTCTCGTCTACAATTCATCGACAGTAGTGAGCCGTGCCTCAACTCGTGCGGCACGCAACACACGATAGACGTCGCTTCGGGGAACGCACTCCAGTTTGTATCGGGGTGTTTCACAGCGAGCAACGTTAGCGTTCGGTACCGATTAGGCGTAAATAGATACTGGAGGACAAGGCTCTCGAGTTGTTTCACGCTGTTCCTATGGTGGAAAACTGGGGTATTGGGTTCATCGTAGCACAGCGATGGCGGACGGTCCCAGCACAACGACTTTGGTTGCCTGCGGTGAACAGCACACACGGAACGCTCGCCCGTCACCTGTCACGAGGGCGCGGCGTTCGAGCACTCCGCGCACAGTCCACCATAACGAAGAGCAATATTCCGCCGCACATTTTGGAGAAAGCGAAAGCAACCCCATCAGAGAAGCTCCACAACCGCGTGCACCATCCGCTGTGCACGCTGCGAAAAATCATCGAAGCTTATTTTGAAAACGAGCTAGGTGCGAAGCAAGGGCGACCACCGGTTCAGTTTGCAAAGTTTCATGACTTGCCGCCGATCGTCAGTACGCGCGCTTGCTTTGACGAACTGCTGGTCGCTCCGGACCACCCGTCCCGCCGTCCGACAGACACGTACTACCTGGATGAGGCGACGGTGCTGCGTGCCCATACGACTGCACATGATACGGAGCTGCTGCGGCAGGGCTACCGCGCGTTCCTCGTCACAGGAGATGTCTATCGACGCGATTCCATCGATAAAAAGCACTATCCAATCTTTCACCAAATGGATGGTGTGCGCGTTTTTGCGGATGCGCCGTCTGAAGCGTGGGTCCTGGAAGACCTGAAGGAGACGCTGTACGGGCTGGCGCAGTACCTCTTTCGCTGGCCGAAGAACTCCGAAGCGGACAAATCCCCGAGGACGTCCGCTTTGAGTGACGCCGATGCAGCACCGATCCCGGTCAGATGGGTCGACGCCGAGTTTCCGTTTACGCGACACTCGCTCGAATTAGAGGTGCTGTGGCAAGGCGACTGGCTCGAGGTACTCGGTTGCGGTGTGATTCAACCCGATGTGCTGCGGGCTGGCGACGTGGATCCCGCTAAGCACTCGGGCTGGGCGTTTGGGCTCGGCCTCGAGCGACTCGCCATGGTGCTGTTCGATGTACCCGACATCCGATTATTCTGGAGCTCAGACAAGCGTTTCATCAAGCAGTTTCAGGACGGAGTCATCACGCAGTTTCAACCGTATAGTAAGTATCCACCCGTCTACAAGGACGTATCTATGTGGGTGAAGGACCAACCCGAGGCCAGCGACGGGAACGGCAGCACAAGTGGCCGTCTGTTCCACGAGAATGATCTCTGCGAGCTCGTGCGAAATCTAGCCGGTGATCTTGTGGAGGACATTTCGCGAGTGGATGAATTTGTCCATCCCAAAACGAAGCGACGGAGCATCTGCTATCGGATCACATACCGGAGCCCGGACCGCTCTCTAACCGACGAAGAAATCAATCGTATTCAGAATCAGGTGCGTGAATGTATCCGTTTGGAGATGTCGGACGTGGCCGAGCTTCGCTAAAGAATTTGAGCTGACCGATGTTTGGTGCGTACTCCAGCAAATATCAGAGGTCACCTGATCGGAGGCTTGAACTTCTCGGCTTCGGAAACAAGGTACCACCGGACTTGAAAAAGCGTGCATGTAAACGATTTTTACTGATTCGGGGATGACCAAACCGCTTGATCCCGTGCAATCAGGAAAAAGGTCTATGTTCCAAATGCAAGAGCCTGGACGCCTTGAGAGTCACCCCACCCTGGTCTGATAGATGAGCGCAGCTGACTGCATCAGAAAAGGTCGTTTCGCGGTGTTCCTCGATGCGATGCCTGCGTTCGTTCCGATGGTACCGGAACGGCTGCCATTCTCATCTAAGCCGAATACCTGCAGGTCTTGAACGTGACCAAGACGCAAATATGGTGTGCTGGCGGGTACTCGGCCGCAGTACTGCAACATAACATGCACAACCCCGAGCAATGCTTCTATGGACGCGGAAAACATTGCTGTCGAAAAGCGGTCAGGCGCATGCGATGCTCGCTGCATGCGCCTCGCTCCCCGGTGGGTATCATGTACGCCAAGAGATAACAGACTGTGATGATAAGACGCTTTCATAACAAACGCTTCGCACTTTAGTTGGCATGTTTGCTGCTTTTCCAGCAGCCAGTCAAAGAAACAGCCTCGGCTGCCTTGTCCGTTTGTTGCTAGTCAGCGGTTCAAGGGCGCGCGCCGCCCCTGAACCTGAACCGAGTTAGCTGCCACACAGCTCGTCTGCCGCTCTGGAACCTCCGAGGAGGAAGAAAAGCCCAGAACCAGCGGCAACTACCGACCTTCTTTCAGTTTATGCCAAGGTCGGTTGTCCAGCGGGCACACGTTCCGCGTCTCTAGCCACTTGTTGATACAATGACTGTGGAAAGCGTGGTTACAGATACCCCAGGTCACAACACATTCACTCGCGCGTGCGTTCTGGGGATCCGCCTGGCACTCCAAACAAAGGTCCATGATATGATTGCGACAGATGGCGCAGTTATCCACGCGTAGGTCCCAACTCCACGCCGCCACAGCGTTCCACTGTTTCACTTCGAATCGCTTCTTCGGATACTGAGACCCCGACTCTACAGCACGCTCTCCCTCGACGGGGATAGCGCCCTTGGAAGCACCTTCGATGGCACTCATGCTAGGGCCACTGCACAGTCAAAACGTCCACGGGAGCACTGTTCTGGTGCCTTCGAGCCAGCGCGCATCGTTCACGAGCGTTCCGCGGAGCGACGCGCGCCTTTGTTCGCGCGTGCTCCAGTCCGGGGCCTGGGGATCGACGACGTTTTGCGCTTGTCCAGAGGCGCAGATTGGCTAGAAACCACGAGTTGAAGACCTGCATGCTATGCATAGAAGCCTGATAGGTATAGAAAGAGCAACCGAGCTTTCCTAAAACAACAGCCTCGTTGATGATTCACAAGTTTGGTCGCCCATACACCGCCAAATGGAGAACATCGTTCAACACCCCGTACTTCGTCGCAGCCCTCTTCCTGTATACCCTTTTCCAGGTTCCTCTGTCCTGCTTCCAAACAACTTGGCTTTCTATCGTTCAAAATCCGTGGGGCAACTCGCGCATGAGAATCGTGTTGCGCTGCATTTCGTACGAGCTTAGTTTCCACCGATCAAGTGCGTCGAAAGCGTCTCGTCTGTTGCCAAAGGTTGTCTTCGCATTACCGGCTTCATAAAGGAGTCGTTCGCATCCGCCGTGCCCTTCTTCTACGCGCAGTTCTCTACCTTCGCCAATCCTGAAATGCTGTATTGCTTCTCTACTCGTGCCCGTGAGGACGTCGAAAGCGCGCTCCGTTCAGCTGGCGTGCCCGCGCCTGAGAAGGCGACAAAAAGGTAATGGACGAGTAATGGATACGTGCATTGCCGAGGCGAGTTTCTCTCCGAGCGTCCTCCCAGTGCGTACGAACCCCGAGGATTGAAAAAAAAAATTGGAGAATCGCGTCTCAAACTATGTCATCCGCTGGGTGAACGACAAGTTAAAAACGAGGCTGGCCTCTGCGAAAAACCATAAAGCGTGCAAAATGCATCGGGACGAGCGTTTGCGAAGGTCGTTCAAGATCTTCCGTTGACTGCGAGGAAATGGAAAGAAGTTTACAGGGGTGATAGAGACCCCAAGAATAACAATCTGGATGAAGAGTACGAAACATAGGCCTGGGTCGAGCGAAGAGGCTCAATTCGGAGCGTTCAAAGTAGATGAAGATAAAGGCTGCATGGCGAATGCGGATCCCCTGTTGAAGAGCGTCGTGGACGTCGCTGCAACTCTAGAACGAGAGCACAAAAGCCTGAACAGAAACCAGATGAAGCCGCTCAAAGTTTCAGGGCTCGGCGGGACCGGGAGTCTGGCATTATGGGGGTCAGGAGGCAAACCAGCCGACGGAATGGCTGCGTCAAAACACAACTCGATGCTCTGAGCGCCCTACTGAGCAGACGGAGAAGCCTCGTACGCCCATCTCCGAGAGCCAATCATTGTCCAAATGGATCATCTGGACGATCCTTGGTTGGAGTGCATGAGTCCATGCTGGAGTCGTTAACGGTTTCGGTTGCGCGGAGTCAAGAATCGAGCACTTGCCGCGTTCTTCCATGAATTGGAAAAGGAAATGACCGTTAAGCACCGTCGATCGCTCGTGGCCTATGGCGCTGGACCTGGTGCAGCACGCAAGGGACTCGCTCCTGCTCCGTCGACGAGAGCGAACACCGAGTGCAGGAAACGATGCTGATCGGTTCTCGTTGATGAGCTGAGGACCATGTCAACGCATCACGAGCGCGAGTGGACACTGAAAACGGTAGATAAGAAGAGCGTGAAACGGAGATGGAAGCACGAGATGGTGTAGGGTAAGCTGACTGAACGTCAGGTGGTGATGGAGACCAGGGCAAGTGGCATGTTACGGTGTGACGCTATCAGCAGCCATGCGCGAAAGCAGTTCCTGCAGCGGGACTGGATTCTCAATCGTCAACATGAATGGATGGCACGTGCCTCAGGAGCTTTCAGAGCGTTTGTGTCGAGCGAAATTTCGACGGAATCATCTAGTTCCCCGTGTAGAAATTCGGATGAAATGTTGAAAAAGTTCTATGAAAAAACTAGGGGACAGGAAATGGGGCACTGGATTCCCGCATGTACCACGGCAGTCAGGTGGTGCAATCAGTGATCGAGCGGTACTGGAGCGCCGCATAAATGTATACCGAACACGCTTTTCATGGAACATTGATGAACGAGAACGGTATTCCATTATTTTTTATAACTAAATATACACTATCACCGAGCATATGCACTCAAACGAGATCGCTCGGGTCGAAGCACCTCATGGGATCCAGGTATTGAATATTGCATGGAGCACACGGAGTCTCGATGGAAAATCCTTATGCAATCTGGCATGTCGAAACCCTTTATCATCCAAGAAATGACAATTGATCCCAAATGAAGACTCAAGAGCCGCTCGGTTGCATCCAAAAGATGCACCTAGTCGTACATACGTCCACGCTCGAGGAACACAATGACGCTCGAGCCCCGCCATATCGAATCAGCGTTCGAAGCACGGTGTCGCGCTCGCTTTTGTCGCATTCGAGTCGGAGCCGGGCGTGCACTCCGTCAGGTCAGGCGGCGGGGAAGCTGCTCTTAGCGACAGCGCTGAGGTAACGTCCCAGCGTATGCACCCCGAAGCAATCGGCAAGCGCTCTTTTCGCAGAAATCTGCAGTCGTTCGCTGGTGAGTGATTCCCCCAATCCAAATGCAGCTAGATAGGACCGTTCCGGAGACGCAGTTCCACTGCTGCTTGTAGGCGGCATATTTTCCCCATACAAATACAGTCTGATTCAAGCGCACCGATCACAGAGAGTTGCATACGCGGCGGATACGACGCATGATGCTTCAGATGACGAGCATCGTGCTCTGATGAAAAGCACTGCGCCCTTCCTGAAATATAAAGCAGCAATCCTACAGGCGACGGTGATGTGGACTTCGATTCTGACGCCTAATGCATGGTGGAGATTTTGCGGGGTTATCGATCCAAGGAAGTCGCGCGTCGACCCATAGAGGAACATCGCTGGCCCGAGGCAACACTGAACCCGATCGTCTGGGAAGCGCCCGAGAATTTTGGCGCGAAAGTTCCTGGCGGATCGCGCGTGTTGTTTGCGCGACGCGGTCGCTGCCCACTGTCGAGCAGCGCGCTTCGCTGAGAAACGAACTGCCGTCTCGTGCTCATAAGCATGGGCACCGAAGAAGATACAGAGGGAATCGTACACGCAGCTATAGAAGCACTGAAGTCTTGCGACTGCGATCGTGGACGCGTCAAACATGGAGACACAGTGTGCACACGCCTTTCTCATATTTGGGAAACGGTACTTTGTAAAGTGCCTCAGCTGCACACGCCTGCTGGGGAGCCTTTACTCAAACGGTCAGTTTGGCAACAGTGGTGCCAGGCAGTAGCTCGGCTGGCGTCACTGAACCCTTTGAAGCGTGCTCAACCACCTATGCGTGGCGTCCTTGCGTGCGTGCTTCTCGAGTGCCTGCGTATCTCGGCACCGAAAATCCCGTTCGACGACGAGACATTTCAGGACGTGCTTCAAGTCTGTATCCAAACACTCGAGGACTTGCGTATCCCTGTCACTCACCAAAGCGGCCGACCGGTGACGGAAGGCGCTGACGGCCCCGAACCCTGCTCAGCGAGCAGTGGCTCGGTGCCTACGTCCCAAACAGGTGAAGTTGCAGAGGGGCATCGCTGGAGTCTCCGAGTTCTCGAGCTCGCTGCGAAAACTAAGGTTTTTGTGCTCGCGCATGCATGTCAAGTGGGCTCTCTCGTGGAGCTGCTTATGAGCGCTGCAAGCAACATTACGCTAAGTTATCGGTGCAAAATGCAAATTGCGGAAATTATTAGTTCCACTTTAGTTGAACAAGCGCAAGAGACGGATCCATGGACAGGATCGCTCGATACGATCACTCGCGTACTCGATCCGGTTCTCACAGCCCTGAACGTTCAGCTGCCGTCTGTCTTCCTCGCTGCAACAGAGTCCCAGATGCTGTCTGAAAAGCCATCATCCGTGCATACCTGGCGGTTCAGTGCGCGCAACATTGCCGAGCAGATCGTCCAACGCGCGTCAGAGGTACTTAAGGATCCGCTGGTGAGGTATCTGAGAGAACTACCTGCTGAGAAGAGATACAGTCTGATCGAATCGCTCTACTTCACCGCACCGGGTGTTCTCCAAGGTGTCCTGCCGGACCTATCCGCCGAGTCACGGGCGCGCGACACCCAGACCAGATTGCGCTGTGTGCAGCTCATCGCAAAGCTTTTCGCTCGGCACTTTTCCAATATCAGCGGAAGCGGTACCCTCTTCAACGATTCCAATACAGTCAGCAGATCCTTGTTCCTTGACTTGCTGGAACGGTTCCAGGACGTCGAAGCAGGGGTGCGGGCTGGTACAGTGTGCGCAGTCCATGAACTCCTCATTCAGCTGCATCGCCATGTGGATCAAGGAGCGCTCTCGATGAAGGACGGCCCCGCAGAATCGAAAGTTGTCACCGGAACGGCGAATCCGCTCGTTGAGCAGATGCTCAACGAACTGGATCGCGGCCTGCAGGATCGCATGCTTGACCAAGACGAGCAGGTGCGCCTCGCAGCTGTGCGAACGGTACTCTCCAGCGAGCATCGTGCTGCTCGCTTGGCGCTGCGCATTGTCGCGCACCTGCCACTGGCGAGTACGACTTGTCTCAGCCGAGCTCGTGACAAGCGCGCTGCTGTGCGGCATACTGCGATTCAAGGACTTTCCCGCCTCTATCGCGCGTTTCTACGATGGCACCACGAGCAGGTCCAGAACACTGCCTCTGAAACAATCGATGAACGCGACTCGATACCGCCGAAGGTACACGAGTGGATATCACAGCTTGTGCGAGAGTTGCTCGCCTCGTATATTCAATTAACGCAGGTCGGGTGCGCAGGCAACGTGCCCACGGATGAAATGATGGGCTCGATCGTTCAAATCGAAGCCCTGTTCTACGACCCGCGAATGAGCATCGCTGATGCGCTGTCGTGCTGGCGTGAGGCCCTGCAGGATCCGCACGCACAGCGGATCAATCGCTCCTTTGGGGTGCACGGATGGACTGCGTTTCCCGCGAATGATGCACTGCGCCTCATGATGCGTGCACGCGCGCAGTTTCAGCGGGACATGCGTGCACTCTTGGATATGCGTGATGAGGCCCGGCAGCGTTGCCGCCTCTCGGAGAGAAGCTTCTCAGACACTGCTGCCAGTCTATTGGATCGACTAGCTCGTAGTCTGGGTAAGCCGGCCACTGTTTGCAATGTTGAGGACCAAGTGTGCGGCGTTCGTTTGCTTCTCGATGTCATGTTAGAGCGGGATGAACGTGTATTCCAAAATCTGCGTCTTTTGCTCCACGATACTGGCAGCGAGTACTCGACAAATTCGCTGCCCTTGATTCGTGATACCGTGGAACGCTTGACCCGCCGAAGCAAAGCGGCAGCTGAGTGGTTCCAGGCGCTCGTCTTGCTTCGGATGGTGCCTTGTTTGGGGCGCCCATCGGACGTTCATATGCTGGTGGATATCGTTTTGGGCCAGCCCGAGGGCGCTAACGCCGCTTCCGTGGAGTGTGCGCTGCTACTCGAGGCGGCATCGTGTTATGGTGGCGCGTTCCATGAGGCTACGCTAACGAGGCTCGTCGCGGCAGTGCCGCATCAGGCTGCGCTGCGCGTCCTATCCACACTTGGTCCGTGCTTGATGAACATGGGAATCGAGTGCAGGCACAGTCTAGCACGGTGCCTGGAGACGTATCTGCTCGGACAGGTCGCGGAAGAGCGCAGCTTCCGCAGTCTACGCTGCATCAAATTAGCAGCCAGCGTTCTTGCAACACTCTGGGCATCAGACGCATTGACGCCGTCCTGGGAGCGAATCGTTCCTCAGCTGGAATCTCGTTCTTTCGAGGCGCTGAAAAGCGGGAACTATGACGAGTGTGCTTGCGCTCTGACAACCATGGCAAAGATCGTCCGCTGTGCACCGAACACGGTACCAGTTCCAACGCAAATCCAGATTCTTGACGTTTGTCTTCAGCTGCTGACCGAGAGACCACCCGATGTGGGCGAGCCTCTCACCGTAGCTAGTATTATTGCCGCATGCAGCATCCTGATGAGCGGATTTACCGCACTGCCTGGAAACGCGTCTGCGCAGCGGTCGAATGCGCACGGGCATTCGCTGGGAGCGGACGCACACGACCCAGCGGGTTCGTCGCTCCAGGTGCGCGCAGGATGGAGCACCGCTCAAGGACAGCAGCTCGCGAGCCCAGAACGCGTGGATCGTTTCCTTCACGCAGTCCTGTTGCTGGTCCTGCAGCAGGGCGACTGGAAAGCCCTGACCAGGCACTCGACGTCCGCAGATGAACTCGTGAGCGCGCCCGTGCCCGTATCGGACGCTGTCTTGGATAGCGAACCGTGTGCGCGTTTGCGCTACTACGCGGCCAAGTCCATCCTGAAGCTCGCCCGAATACGCACCATCGACCAGGCATTGCTGCCAGCGGAGCGGCACATGGTCTGCCTGCTCATGCAGGATCCGATTTTCGAGATCCGTCACGATTTTGCGCTCAAGCTCTTCCGCGGACTGGCGTGCGGGCTCCTGCCGTGGCACTGGATGGCGGGCCTGGTACTTGCAGCCATCGATCCGGAGCGAGAGAATGTCACCAATGCGCGCTGGTACTTGACGGCGCTGATTCGCCAACGACGCCAGCTAGTCCGAAGCCTCGAGCAACAGGCACTCGCGACTGCCACCGAGGCGGCCGTTTCCTATCTCGCCCTGATGCCAGAGTGTGTGTTGCCCTATGTGCTGCACCTGCTCGCCCATCATCCTGATTATCTTATTGATGCACAGAACGCATTCGCAGACAATCGCAAGTATCTCAGTTTTATCCTGGACACACTCCTAGAACAAGAACAACACGTTGGTATCCTGATGCAGCTTCTTCGTTTGGTGTCGGCGAGTGAGATTCCACCCCCTGTGCCGCCGCTGATCGGTGGCGGAAACGGAGAAACCCATGGCCGTCATCGACGTTCTAGTATGATTGTCGGCGAACCGATCGCTCAGGATCTGAACCTCGCAACCCAGATCATGACTGAGCGCGTGCACGAGCTAGCGCTGCTATGTACCGACATTCTGAAGCAGAAGCAAGCCCACAAGCGATGGGATCTCGCTGAGTTCCCCGGCCCGATCCGCTTACCTGGACCGTTTTTCATGACCAAAAGAGATGTGCCATTCGCTGAGACGAGGCAGCGATCTGGTGATTCGCCGCTGCGTTCAGCTGTTGCACTCGCCCCGTAGCTGTGCGTACATCCATGTACGCATGAGTGTACGTACGTAGGTACATACGTACGTATGCATGTATGCACACCGTGGATACCATCAACACGATCAGCAGCGCACACGATCCTCGGCCTGGCGCACGTGTGACAGTACACCTGCTGTCGGTCGCGCACCATCGCAAGAACGCGCTGGCTCCAGGTCGAACGAGGCACCAGCTGCACCAGGTGCAAGCATGTGCACGATGAAGCGGTACCCGTAGCCGGCACCGACCAGCAAAGCATCGCCGCTGGCGCGAAAGGCCTGCAGCGCCTCCCCATGCAGCATGACGAAGCATCACGAGAGTGCGAGGCGAGTCGCAGCTGCCGATCCTGCACCACGTCTAGGGTATGCTGGCTGCGCAGCTACGTGTCATTCGAACGTTAGACGCAGTGCAAGCGCGGGCACCGGAGTGCCTAGTGGCGTGTCCGTGCTCCCGCCGCACTAGGTCGTTGTTCGTGCGTGCCCTGAAAATCCCCGAACGAACGTCCGAAACGGTGTGGCAGAGCCATTCTGCATTTGAAGGTCAGCAGCGGCAGCATCTCCAGCACAAGAGCAAGCGCTTGCGGCATGCTCGGCATTCAGGAGGTGACAGGAGCGATCGATCGATCGATCCAGGCTGAACGTGATAGCATCTCTTGACGAGTCGGGGACTGTTCAAGTATCACTGGTGGTGCTCGCGCGCATCCAGGACATCCCTGGTTCGATTGTTCAATCCGAGAGCGTGGATAGCGCTTTGGAAACTGGATACAACGCGTGTATAGGCATGCGCGGCATCCGCGCGCCTCACAAGCATCTTCACAGGAACTGTCAAGCGGTATGTCCGTTCGCCACGTCATCACCGAGAGTTTAACCACCACCATCACCACCACCGCTACTGCTACTGCTAGCACTAACACCACCATTCAAACGCGATGGTAGACAGCACCTCGGTATCGATGACCTGTGCGGGTCGTCTCCTCACATGCAATGCTCAGCGTCTGCACGTTGCAGTAAGCGCGCGTTCCGCCACGGTCCGGACACGTCGCTGTCATCCAGTCGCCGGCGTCGTCCGGTGCATCCATAAACCCGCAGTGTTGCGCGAGACAAGCGCCACGGGCTCAGCGCTTTCACGCCTCAGCAATCAACATGCCCAGGTTTCACGCTCTTCCTTGGCCGCGTCCGTGATTCGCGAATCCTCCACCACGTAAACGACACCGTGCTCGGAGCGCCGCCAGCCCGAGCCGCTCCCGAGGACGCACTTCGCATGCACACGCTACTCCATGTCAACTAGCGCACTCATCCGATCGCTGTCGTCAACAGCGCGTAACTCCTGCCAGATCCACTTGTACCAGAGACTCGCCTGCGAGCGCGATAACGCCAGCACGAGCAAGCGCTCGTCCCCGGCACGTCGTTGCTTTACGAAAAACGCAAACTGATTGCTAAACGCTCGATGCCACCAGGTACGGTCTTGCGTCACAAGAAGCAGCCATGCAGACGCATGATGCTCGGATGTCAGTGCCGCTGTTGGCGTTACCATAAACTGACGAATGAGCGCTGCAGCCACTTGAAGACCAAGCCAACCACCAGCCCAGGCTGCACGCAGGTCCCGACACCGCTGGGCTTCTGCGAGCTCATCTGCGCTGGTCTCCACGTATGGAGAATTAAAAAGCACCAAATCGAAAACATCTGCTCGCAATGCAGTCATAAGGCTGCCGCAGACGAGATCAATGGGAAGGGTCGCAGCGAGTCGCCGCTGGGCCTGGTACAGTGCCGCCAGGTTGACGTCGCTGCCGATGAAAAACGGAAGCAGTGGCAAGAGCCCGCAGTTTTCAGCGTGCGAAGACGCCTGAGGACCGTCCAGCCAAGCAACATCAGTCGCTAGCGCTTCCAAGACGAAAGCAGCCGCACACCCGACTTCGAGGACGAGCACAGGTCGCGTTCTCGGGTGTGCTGCTCGGATTCCGTGCTCCTGAAACCAGCTCCGACAGCCGTCGATCAAAAGATAGGTATCCTCTGACGGCGGGTAGCTAATTTCATCCATAAACTCGCCATCCAAGCGAAGACTAGATTTAGGTCAGAACTCGGACGTGTATGAAGGAGCGAGATTCGGGCGTGCGGTTTCCTGGGAACCGACGCCCCCGGCGTGCACCAGAAAAGCGCACTGCACTAGTTGCAACTCGGGGAGCACGAGCGTGCCCGCCAGTGGATACCCGTGTCGCATGAAAATGCACCATGGAACTAGTCGACTTTTGATTGCATGACGGAGTTTTCCGAACTGGTTGTAGATGTACAGCATCGATATTCGACGTGTAGCAATGAGGGCTTACGGATCTGTCACGTGGTCTGAGGCTTCTCCGCTGTGTTTTTGGGTAGCTCCTCTGACACCTAGCTGCCGGCATTCGTGACGTCGTCGGCCACGAGGTGACGCACGACGCCTCTTAACAAGAGTTCGTAAAAGACCATTGTCTTTAGCTAATGCATACGTTCAAGCCTCAAAGCTTCTTGGCCTACGTGTACCAGGCGCAGTTCACACATGCTTGAATTTTTCCTTCTTTCGCACTCAAGGCAACGTGCTGGGCCAGTAGTGCACACTGCTCGATGCACAAGGTAAGATAGGCGACGTCGTTCCTTGCGGACTCGGTCACAAGCTCAGAACGAAAGTCCACTGAACCTTCTAACGTGAAGTAATCGATTCCATTGTAAAGGTCACAAGTCGCTCTCTTTGTGGGTATTAGGGAAACAGCGTTCGATTCCCGCGTAATCCCTCTCATAGAATATGCTTTCCAGAGGTTCCTGTCTCTGCTGTTTGCATGGAAATGGGTTCTTGGACTCGGACGTGAATCAACACAGCGATCCTTTGAAGTGCAGGGTGCGCTTCCGGTTTGCACGAACGAGGCGTGGACGGATCGAAACTTCTCGATTGGCTCTGCAGGCAGGATATTCCGTCCGGTGCTCGTTTCACCATGGACAACATCGCGTTCTGCAAATCCTGTACAGCATAGAACATCGTGCGCCTGTGCTTGCAGTGGACAGCGCGTTTGTCATGTGGATCTTCCGAAAGAATCTCTGGATCATATAGCGTTAAGTCGGGTGCGGAAACGGTGGCAAGTCTCGACGGGTGTCTTTTCAGCTCGGAACGGGCTCGTCCCGAGAAATAAAGCATGCGTGGACGCGCCACAGGGCGCTGTTCAGAGGAAGCGGTTTCGTGGGCATATCAGAACGTCTACTCAAAGTCACGGGTCGCCGCTGCGACGGGTACGCCCAGGCTCCATACGAAGAAGATACTTCGATTGCATGTACTGCCTGTGGATGGCATGCGTCGACAGCAGCCGGACGCGGCAACATCGAAAAGTTCATGCTGCCATCAACTTCATTCTGCAGTTCACTACAGGTCTGGAACAGCAATAGAAACCGCGGTATTTAGAGCCGAAGACGAGAGAGAGGAATAAAAGAAGCAGGCACTTGAAAATCCCGCAGTGGCTTCTCTTGGTGACACTAGGAATAGAACGAATGTTTCGAATGGTCACCCTAGCTAGAAGACTCGGTCCATTTCATGCTGAAATGCTTGCAGATGCCTACGTACCTAACTGCTTGCTTGGCTGCTTGCTTGCGTCGTGCACACGATCTCCATTCCCTTGTCATGCTGCTGCAAAGCGCGTCGGTGTCTCAGCGTGACTGTGCACGAATGCCAGGGAACAGGCACCACCGCTGTGTGTCCCTTATATTCATAAATGTCGCAACCGGATGGACCGCAGGAATGACGGCTGCGCATCGACGCAGCATCGCGATGCGTCCAGAAATACATTGTGCGCTGGTACTGGACCTTTTCAGCTACCGGGCAACGAACGTTTGTTTGCTCTTTGATTATTTCTCAACGGTGTTGTATCGAGACTGACGCTGTCAAAATAGGGAACCTCTGTGGATTCAGTGGTCACAGCTCTCCTAAATCAACGGACGAGGGAACGCACCCCAAGAAATCAAGTGCAAAGCACGAGTCAAGTCCTGTGCAGCAAACCGGTACGAGTGCAGCGACGCAGCCTGTGACGACAGCGGCAAACGACAGAAAACAGCAAATGGCGCCCAAAGTTCTCGTGCTTATCTACTCCATGTACGGCCACATTACGCAGTTGGCGCGTCATGAGGTGCAAGGTGTGAAAAAGGCTGGCGTGCACTGTGACCTGATGCGGGTGCCGGAGACCCTGCCCGAAGAGGTCCTGAAGATGATGAACGCACCGCCAAAGCCGGAAGATATTCCAGTGCTTCAGGACCCGGCGAAGCTCGCTGAATATGACGGAATTTTATTCGGTTACCCGACAAGGTACGGACAGTCCCCGGCGCAGATGAGTGCGTTCTGGGATGCAACGGGCAGGCTCTGGATGTCTGGTGCGCTCCAAGGCAAGGCCGCGGGTATTTTTGTCTCGACGTCCACCATGCAGGGCGGACAGGAGACCACAGCGCTGACCGCTCTAACACGGTTTGTGCACCACGGCATGATTTTCGTTCCACTCGGCTATGCAGATCCCAGCATGATGGATATGAGTCAGGTTCACGGGGGCACGCCGTACGGCGCGTCGACCTTTGCCGGACCCGACGGGTCGCGGCAACCAAGCGAGATGGAGCTTCGTTTGGCGGAAATCCAGGGAGAGCGATTCGCGAATTTTGTCAAGAAAATCGCCTCTTAAGCATAGCTGTCTAGGGAAGGAGTCCTGAATCCATGTGGTGTAAAAGGTCCAGAATAACGAATGCGTGCTTTACATGACAAGGCGCTCGAGGCTACGGTGCTGTGTCCGCGATCTCGTGTTGATGCGTCGAAGACTCCCAGTATCGTAAAAGTCGGTTGCGCGGTTTCTTCCCGGGCGCAGGTACCGGTCACTCACACACAAAAAGCCACCAAGCGAACAATACGGGTATCTCTGTGCGTGCACGACACAAGCGCCCCTTCGATGCCATACGGTTCACAAAGCGGAACGCACATGTCATGGGGCGTTACGGTGCGCACGGGTCGTGCAACCCGGTAACCGCTGCCTGGTTACCGCTGCTGCTGCTGCTGCTGCTGCTGCTATGCTTTGGATGCGTGCATCGTTCATAGCAAGTGTGCTATCGCGTATACCCAATTCGTATCAAGATGTGCTATGCATCAGAAAACTAGCTTCGCGATACGCGTTCACCATCGCTGGATATCAAGTGCGCGATCGGGTATACCCAATTCGTATCGAGATGCTGTTCATCAGAGATCATCGCATCATCATCATCATCATTATGTTTCGGCAACGCGCTCATACTGTTCAAGTATCCGGTAGCCCGAGCGCCGTGCGCCACTCGGATACGACAGCCAGCGCACGCAGCACTTCAGAGCGTGACGCGAAACGTGACGCCTCCACACCACTTGACGACGTCGCGAGCGCCTCCTCCAGGTGACGCTGGAGAAGCACAAGCGCCGCCTCTGGTGTGTTGCCATATACCAATGACCAACGACGACGCTGTAATAACGTCGAACCTGCTTGCCAGATGTTACCACGTAAGATACCTGCCACAATGGAATCTTCCGTGGACTCGTTCGACGCGCTATCACTAGTCAAAACGGGTGATGCGTCCGCGTTGGACTCCTCCTGCTCGACACGGCGCTGTGCCTCGTCACGTGCTGGAACGGCCGCTTCGGGAACCGTCAAGGATACCGTAGCGTCCGCGATAGCGAAAATGGCATGCAGTCGCGGTTGCCACTGCTGCAGCTCCGCTGTCGACAACGTCCGCAGCCACGCTAACGTCTGCTCCACAACCAGCCGGTCTGCGGAGCGCTCTGCACGAGCGCCGAGCGAGCTATCCTGGGTGTTCAGCACTGCTGGCGACAATTCCCCGCTGCCGAGACTCGCCTGGAACGCCGCTGAGCATGCAGAAGCGTAGCGCTCACAGAGCATTGCTGACACCTGCGCGCTCGCTAGGACGCGATCGTTCCAAAGCGCCTCCATATATTCAAGAACACGTCGAACAAAGAACACGAGAAACTGAGACTCGCACTGAAGCTCCTCACCGCCTCGCATGGTATCGAGCGGGAATCCGTCGATCCATTCGAAAATACGGCTGCGCTCTGCTGCTGCTGTTCCTACTGATCGTCCTCCGCATTGTACGAGTGCCGCGGCCCAGACGCCGAGAAGCTCGTGTCGAACGGCATCGTCATCGTGTCGCGTGGTCTCGAGAAGCCACCGATAAACTTGCTCCGCTGATGAGGCGCGTGAGAGGAACCCTTCGACCGCCGCAGCCAAGAGCGGCGCTGGCGTCGATACACATATCGCTACGAGGCGCCAGAGCTGTAGGCCAGCTTCCGGGTCCGTTGCGGAGCGCTCGCACAGGTAGGTTGCCAGGGGCCCGTATGCATCCGCATTCGCAGTAAACAGTAGCCACAGTGACGCCCAATCCAACGCCATATCGACGACGTGCTCACGCAATGCCTCGGATAGCGCAACTGCTCGCGGATGTCGTTCCGTGGACGCCAGCACCAAATACACTAGCGGATGCGGCGCCTTTTGTGCCATAGCCTCCAGATGCTCATTCGTGAGTGCAAGCAGCGCCTGCCCGAGTCCATCGTGCTGCACCAGCAACGTCACAAGGGCGTGCTCCTGGTGCCAACGCGCCGGTGACTCCACCGACGACAGCGTGCTTCCGCGTATCGGTGAGCGGGGCGCTGTGGCCTCGACGACGTCGACGACACCAGCACCAGTAGCACCAGCACCAGCAGCACCAGCAGCAGCACCAGCAGCAGCACCAGCAGCAGCTCGCTGTGCCTGTTCGAAACACCACCGAACATGCTCCAAGCGGCACTGCGCCGACGATACCCCAAGCCGAGCGGCAGCGTCAATCTCCAGTTGGATCAAGACGGCAAGCCGTCCCTCATCAGTCGTATGCGCTAGTGCTGCTACGACGACCGTCTCGCGGTAACTTGCATCCTCAAGGAAGCGGCGGACATAGCGCTCGCACAGATCCGTATCTTGCTCGAGCGCCGGGTGCTGCATCACCTGTGAAACCCAGCGGAAAGCCTCGCAGAAAGCCTCAGCAGCTCGCTGAAATTTGAGCACCAGCGCTTGTGCAGCTGTTGGCATTGCTGGCTCGCTTGCCCAGTGCTGCAACATGCCGCAGGTGTGCAGACGCACATCCCCAGCGGGTGGAAGGAATGGTGCGCGCCCCACCGGGGTATCCGCTGGCTGACGGAGGATCCAGAGCGCGATGCTCGTATCGAGCCAGGATGTCGGGTCCAGCTGTTCCAGCGGGTACCTATACAGGATCGCTGGTACGGTCAAGCGATACCGCCACGCCTCTGCAGCAATCGTTGAAACGGGCGCGGTGCAAGCAACCTGCACGGCGTGGTCGACGCTGGGCTCGCCTCCGTAGTAGCGCTGAATCCAGGCGAGGTCCAGCGGTAGAGCGCCTTTCGCTGTGAGCTGGTCAAAAATGAGTTGCTGGACCTGGGGTCGAAACGGCTCGGCCTCGTCCAGCAGGCGACGTGCCAGCGTACCCCACAGACGCGATAGACGATAACGGGACGCATCCATGTCATCATTCGAGTAGCCGCGTTGTAAACTGCTGTGCAGCGCTGCTTCTGGGCAGTTGCTGCGTAGCCAAGCAACCGCATCGGGTGGATAGTACATCATCGAGTCCAAAACTGAGGGCGTGTCGGGCGTTCGACGCGCCAGCAACCATGCCGTTGCGGCGTCCAAGTGACCCAGTGCTGCAACCTGCTGCAGCTCCGGCTCACCGGCGCGTGTTTCAGAGCGTTGAATGAGCTCGGAAAAGTGCCACAGCCAAGCCGCTGGACGTGCTTCCCAAGCCAGACGCCGTGGATGCAACGTGGGCAAGCCCAGCTCCTGGAGCGCGAGCACCATTCGTGCGGTCTGTAAGAGCGCCCGTATGCGAGCTTGGAGCGCTGGCGATCCGCTTCGCCACGTTTTTGCCCCGTACTGGAGCAGCTGCTCCGTACACGACACCGGATACGATTCCTCTTTGAAGCAGAAGAGCGCAACCTGCCAGAGCAGGCTCGCAGCGTCCGTAACCTTACTCGCGCCGCACTGCTCGATGCAAGCAACCAGGTGCGTCACCAGTGCGGTATTTCGGCGATAAGCGGCCAGGAGACCGCTCAGCCGCTCCCTGCAGTCCAGCTGCAGTCCATGTATCTCCAGAAGCGCCTCTAAACGATCCAGCGAGTCCGATGCCTGCATACCAGCAGCGGTAGCGTAACCTGAAATCAACCGCTTTCGCCACTCCCCAGCGACTAGTCGCGAAGAAGGCCGCTGCAGCTGCTCCTGTCGTGCCTGCCAGAGCCATTGTCGCAGTTGCAGACGCTCGTAAGGATCCGGTGTATCGCTGGAGAGCATTTCACTGAGCGCAATGCTCTCCAGCATGGGCTCCGCTTCGTCGTGTGCACGCAGCGCTGCAGCGAGTCGTGCAACCTGCGACCGGGTCAGCGCGACGCGGATGAGAAGCGCTCGAGCAAGCCAAGACCAGCACCAGTTCTGGAAATACGCGTCCCGCCAGTCAAGTTTCCGACAAAGTTTGCACGAACGCGACGCTTCCAGGAGCTCGCAGAGCACATTGCACCATCCCTCGATCTGCACAGCGCCGAACCTGGTATCCAGCGGCCTTGCGTCGTTCATGAACGCAGCCTCCAGCGCCGATTCCAAGAACTGGTGTGCATCGAGCGCCCGGACGCCTTCGAGCATATGCATCACCAGGTCGCTTTCGAGCACCTCCCTGAGCATGGACGCCTCTTGGAGTGCGCGCCCGGTCTGCATTGCCTGAAGACTGGCCTTGAGGAGGCGCTCCAGTACCTGAAGCGCATCCATGCGTGCAAATTCCAATAAGGACAAGTTTTCGACCTGTGGCTGCAACTGCTCCCACTGTAGCGCCTCGCGTAGGCGTAGCGTCTGTTGTAGGAACTCGGTGGCGCTTGAACGCGCACTCGCTACCGATGAGGCTGGCTCCAGACTCGCCTGTGAAGCGTCCAGAACGGTCATGACTGCGGCGAGGAGTCGATGAACCAAACGCAGAGAGCCGGTGGCGTCGTCGAGGCGCCCGGCATGTTCCCTGAAATAGTCTACGGTCTTGAGCGGGTCACGATCCTGTTGAAACTTGGCCTCGATAAGTGCAGTGCATTGCTGTGGATCCGCGGTCAGCGGTGTTGCCTTCCAGACCCGGTCCAAGATGGACGGCTGCTGCTGCTGCTGCTGCTGCTGTTGCTGTTGCTGCTGCGACACCTCCTGTTCATCGAGGAGCAGCACTCGAAGCGCTGCGGTTGCACTGCACGCGCCGAGGTACTCGAGCACAACGTCCAAGCCAGCCCGCTGGTGCAGCAGAAGGGCAACGCGACAATGCTCGGCGGATAAGGCATCCGCGGAGAGCGCACTGATCAGGAACGCTCGTTCACTCACGAGCGTTGCGGAAAGACCTGCAACCTCTGCTACCATACGCGGAACCTGCGCAGCGTTCACAGCCCGCAGCAGAACGCGTGCTGCACTCAGCGTTGCTGCGCGGTTCTGGATAGCCTCGTAGGCTGCAGCCCAGCGCCACTCGGTCGGAAGTGCAGCGACGAGTGCCCTGGCTGCATCAGCGTCGCGTGGTGAGCATCGCCAACGCAAAAGTGCCTCCATGGGCGCTGGAATGTGCATCGCTTGCATCAGCGCGGTACAAGTGTCTGAGTCGTGCTCCAGAAGCACTTCTGCCAGGGCACTAGCGCGATCTGGCTGCTCGAGGTAGACCACGTAGCCGTGATGCTGGTCGACGAGAAGCGCTAGCGCTTGTGCAGCCCCCACCGCACACATCTGTACGAGCGTTGGTGCTGCTGGATCCAACGCTTCAGCAGGCTGCCTTAAAGCCTGCTTCCTGGGCACGCGCCAGCCAAGCCACGTCCAGCGATACCGGCGTGCTGGTGTTTGCGCTTCCAGTGCTGCTGTCGTTGTGGTGGCGCTCGCGGTGGCATTCGAGTCTGCACCAGCCTGTACATTCGGAGCCAGCGTCGATGCTGCACATCCATACTCGCTGGGAGGCGGCGCTGACCCCACATCTGCGTCCGTATCCCGCACCAGGCTCGTCCAGTCGATGACGAACAAGCGTTCAGGCTCAGAGGTCGATCCTGGGTCGAGCAAGTCCCAGCGCCAGCATTCGAGGCGACCAACAACACTCGGATCGCTTCGATCTCCATTCTCATGCGAGATGGCGACTAGGACGCTATCGGAGCCCCAGGGCACTGCCCATAACACCAATGCCGCCACCTGCTGCTCCTGCTCTTGCTCCATTGATGCACGTGTCCAGCGAAGCGGATGTGATCCACCAGGTCGCAGGTCAAAGAGCGCGACTCGTTTCCTCGTGTGACTGCCACATAGCAGAAATGCACCATGTGCAAAAACGACCGCAAAGTCAATCTCCTCCGCCAGAAAACCGCTGGGATCGCTCCAAACTGCACGCTGGCACAGTGGAGACCCAGAAAATAACAGCCACTCTTTCGGCGATGCATCGCGCTCTCGATAGGCAAGCAACCAGCTCTCGAGACACCTGCTCTCGGATTGCTGTTGCTGCCAGCCGTAGCAGATACGCGCATCGAGGCTCTCAACCAGCACTGGCCGTGACGACGGTGTCCCAGAGACACGATCCAGCGTCCAGCAAGCGTGCCAGCCCGCTGCTGTATAGACATGGAATGCAGCAGTCTCGCGAGGCGTGCCAGCCTCCTCGTCTTTGCAACCGATAGGCGCAGCACTGGACACCACCTGTCTAGCAGGTTCACCGTTGCCTCTGGCGTGCTGCGTTGCCGGTTGAATACACCAGTGAACGAGGCGATCGCCATGGGTGGATGACTCGGGGAGGTCTTCGCCCGGGCCCAGTCGGAGCCATCGACTCTTTACTGAGGCTGCTACTGCCTCCTCTCTCATTCCGTTGGAGTTGAGCGTTTCGATGCTCGCCCAGTCTACGCGACATGAGGTGCAGTCGGACACCGCGAGACCGTAGACAAACCGCCCCGCAGGATCGAGAGCGAACACATACCGCCAGTCTGGAGCATCGTCCCGCCGCTGCCAAGGCCAACGACGCTTTTTGCCGGAGCTTTTTGCGGGGACTAGCGGTTCAGCCGTCCAAAGGCGGAGCAGATGACCTGCGGGGTCACGATCGACTGTACCTGGGCTTGTGCTGCAGTCGCCCACGTAGATGAGCCACTGAAAACGGTTTAGCTCCACGTCAGGGATGCGCCTCGTCAGCAGAAAGCGAGACCCGCTGACATCCAACTGCACATCCGCTTCGTCTGTTAGCGTCCGGGTCAAGCGATGCGACGTTCGGAGTAGTCTCGCCGCTGGTTGCGCTGAGGGCAGTGCACCTCGGCTTGAACGGAGAAAACGAACCAGTCCTTTCCAGCGAGGCCACAGCGGGTGACTCGATGCCGCCAGGTCAGCGTCTGTCATTCCAGGTCCTTAACCCCGCCCTCAAGTCAGGAAAGCGCTGAACTGCAGGACGGACGCGTTCTCTGACGCAGTCCCTCCACGCAACCGACTTTGCCGTCACGAGAAACAGCCAAGAGGTGCGGCGAGACGCTGTCGCTGATACTCAGTTGAAACTGCTGCTTTTCGGGTCTGCGCAGTGAGCGCCTACGCGGCAAGGCACTTTTGCTCTCAACAGTTCTTCGTTGCGCTCGCGAAACGGCATACCCTGGACACTATGGTTCTTTGGCGCTTCCGCAGCGACGTTCACTACACATAGCTTCGAGGGGAGGATGCGGGCGCTGGTGTCGGTGCTGCAGCTGCCCAGGTCAGCTGTGCGGCTTTTTCCAGGCGGCTTCGTTTGAACTGAGATTGTTTTCAAGGACGTGGAAGCACGGGCGTGAGCTTCGATTCGTCGATAGTTCTCAGTGATGAAAATATCTGATGGTTCCAGCGGTGTACCTTGGCCGCTGCGTCACCCCTTCCGGAGCGTCTGCTGTGCCGTGTCGCTGGTGGCGTTCGTTGCAACTCGCCGGATGCAACGCTCTTAACAGAGGTGAAGTCATGCAAACGGCACTATGGATCTTGCAACCCGCAACCTTGTGAAAGGCTTTGAGTCGAGGGGTTAAGCGCATCGTCGCTGCTTTCTGAGACACCGAATCAGGACGTGTGCTGCGGGTTCGTGATGATACCCGGCACCGCGCTTTTGGTTTCGTTCAGCGAGGCGGTACGGGAACGTCCGGACAACTGCCCACTTCGAAATGCATTGCTTTGCATCCTATGCATCGTTTGCTGGTCAAGGTGCCTGTCGTTGCGGGTATAGCGCTTTGCTACCGGTGCCACCGCGATTCGCGTGTGTGTTTCCCGAGTTTCCGTCGACCGCTGATGATGCACGAAAACCGTTGACCTGTATGAGTCCGCCCTGCTACGCTGTGCGACGCTGTTTTTCGACCAGCGCTGCACAGTTCGCACCTGCAGCGTTTGCGGTGCATGCCCAGTAAAGCATCCATTCGTCTAATTGGACGTTCTTGGTTGGGATCCCACGTGATCGGCAAAACAAAAAAGCTCTACGTCCCTGGAGAGTGAAATGAATACCCAATCGCAGACGCTTCCCAGCCTATTTTGCCCGGCAGCCTGCTATTGATTTTAGCATTTCTTTGTGCATTTCTAGGATCAAAGGCTGCCCCAGAAAGGTAGATCACCTCATATCATCAGCGGTCGTCCTCAGCACCGCACATCGTCTGATATGGATGGCAGCGTTGAAGGCTCGATTCACGAACTCCATGCAAGAATTGACGCTGGCGGAACTCATCAGTGCAAGGATTCCCCGAACGAACTCGTGTCCTCTGTGGCACTGGATTCTCGTTATCGTCCTGTAGGCCGAAAAAAATTTTTTTTGTCGTCGATCTCCCCTCTTGTCCGTCGTCTTTGTAACTCGGTCGTCTCCTCTTAATGGTTGGTGAGAAGAGGGCTTTTTTTCTTTGTTTTTCGACAGCCGGCGATACAGACCCACCAGGATCTCCGACTTTCATGTCGATACGTTTCCACTAGAGTTTTCATGTCTTCAAATCGGACGCACTTGTATATGCCGTTAGGTAAGGACATCATCAGGGGAAGAAGGAAATCTCGAAGAAAGGCGACACATGCCCCGATGTCACCGAGTGCAGAACGCTTCAGCGAATCAGCCAGTGGAATGATCAATACGTTTCACGATAGAAAGCATTCGTTCTATGAGGTTCAACCGC
>Ga0080006_1121852_pt1 | contig 44734 bp, 36 predicted proteins | sample RS3BMetagenome_FD_69209 | JGI IMG/M metagenome (GOLD analysis project Ga0080006, IMG submission 69209) | Ferric oxide microbial mat and aquatic microbial communities from Rainbow Spring, Yellowstone National Park, USA - RS3B (SPADES... ... | reverse complement strand
GTCACCGACGAGCATGAGCTTGCCCATCGTGCGAGCAGGCACCGGGAGCTTGCCCTCGCGATACCAGCGCTAAGCGGTTTGGGGATGGATGCCTTGGGCACGTGCCCACTCACGAAGGTTCGCCATTGCATGGTATAGCAGGCTGGATTGCCAACAGTTGCTACCCCCCGCCTGTGATCGTCAGCGCAGACGCTCTTACAACCGTGGCGTGGTAGCAGTTGGAGCCTGCAGGCAGAGCCCTTGGCACCGCCAGGGACCCTACCGGCAGTACCAGGGGTTCTTGCAAACGCGAAGGATCATGCGAGATGCCGAGCGCCGCAGCGTTGGGCTGCGGCGCTCTTGGTGGTGGTGCGAGCACCTGCTAGTCGGAGGCGAGGGCAGGGGCGAACTCGCCCGAGCTCTCCTCGAGGGAGCGGGTTGCGGTCTCGGGTACCGCGACGATGGTGATGACAAGCGCGAGCACAGCGATCCCAGCGAGAAAGAGGAGTGCGGCGCTCTCGCCGAGATGGGCGAAGAGAGCGGGGAAGACGAAGGCGGTCAGAGAGGCGCCGAGCCGCCCGGATGCCACCGTGAAAGCCTGCACGGTTCCTCGGCTTCGGGTGGAGGCAAGCTCCACGCCGAGCAGTCCGGACGCGGAGATGGAGCCGGGGCCGCCTTGCTGGGCGAAGTTGACGCCACCGTAGATCGCCGCTCCGAGCAGCGGGGTGGCGAGGATCGCAGCGTGGTTCAGCGCGAAGATGACGAGGAAGGCAGCCATGCCTGCGAACCCCGCTGCCTGGAGGCGGCGACGCCCGAGCCTGTCGACGAGCGCCACCCCGACGAGCGCTCCAGGGATGGTGGCGATCAACTCCATCGCCAAGTTGAACGTGCCCGGGGTCAGCCCGATCCCCTTCGCGATCAGCGAGGGTCCAAAGAGGATCCCACTGTAGGCGACGATGTCGAAGAGGAACCACAGGCTGCATGCAGCCAAGACGATTCGCCACCGGCGTGCAAGGAAGCGCCTTGGCTCCTCGTTGCTACCGATGGCCCGAGGTGGACGTACGACCTCACCCGTTGCTTGGCTTGCGACGCGTGCATAGGCGTCGGCATTGCGCTCGATGGCAAGGAGAAACCGCGGCGTCTCAGGTAGCCGCCTGCGCAGGTAGATGACGGACGCGGCTGGGATAGCCCCCGCAGCGAGCACGATCCGCCAGGTCAGCCCTGGAGCGATGTTGGCAGCGTGCAGGGCGAGGTAGAGCAGGCTGGCAACGACCGCACCCACCGTCCACGTCAGGCCAAAGCCCAGCGCCATGATCTTGCCCCGGTCTCGACGGTTGGCGTGCTCGCCGAGAATCATCGGTGAGAGCACGTAGTCGGCTCCCACTCCGATACCCAAGATGAAGCGCGTGCCGATGAGCCACCCGATCGAGGGGACGAAGGCTTGAGCGAGGGCTGCGAGCGTCATGATGGTGACGTCGAGGCCGTAGAAGCGTTTGCGGCCGCGGTTCGCGGCAAACCCGAAGATGAGCGCGCCGACGGCGGAGCCCACCAGCGCAGCGCCTGCGAGGAGCGAGCTTTGGATACCGGTGAGAGAGTGCTCGTGGAAGCTCGCGAGGGCGAGTGGGAGCACGATGCCCACCGAGCTGAGGTCGTAGCCGTCCGTGAGGACGCCCATGCCGGTCGTCAGGAGCGAGCGCCAGTGGAACCGGTTGAGTGGTGTTTCGTCCAACGGTTGGTATGGACTGTCGACCATGAAGACCTCCCCTCGGTCGTTCGTCGTTGTGTCGCTACGAGCCTGCGCTGGCGAGGTGACGAGGAGCCTGCTTGCAGGCTGCCGCGTCGTGAAGCCTTGGTAGCTGATCGGTAGCCACTTCGGCGACACCGCAGCCGCGCGGGGAGAGGACTAAGCTGGCGTCGTGACCACCGCCCTCCGTCGTGCCATGCCGCTGTCGCGCCGCGAGCGCCAGATCGGCTACGGGCTCGTGGTGCTCGAAGCGGTTGCTTACACCGTGCTCTGGATCCCGGTGCTCGACGGCCACGTCAAGCTGAGGGGCCATGGTCTGCTCGAGAACCCCTGGTTCATCCTCGGGGAGGGCCTAGCCCTCATGGGGCTTACTGCGCTCATGATCCAACGAGACCGCCGCAGGATCGCCGGGGCCTTCGCGATGCTGGTCGCGATCGGGGCAGGGTGGGGCAACCTGGTGATTGCCGCGTTTCCCATCCTTGCGTGGGGTGTCTTCGTAGGTTTCAAGGCTAACCCCGAGGTGATCGCCGCTCGCCGCGCCGCACGAGAGGCTCGCCAGCGAGCGAAGAAGGGCGAGCCCAACCCTGGGGACACGTTGCTCCCTCACCGGCCGCCTACCCCCTCCAAGCGCTACACGCCTCCCAAGCGGCAGGCGGCCGTGCGCCGCCGTCACTCCTCCTGAGTCGTTGGCGAGGAGGATCGGTAGGCTGGGAGCGCCCCGAGGGCGGGCGGAGGAGGAGAGCTCACTACGATGCTGCGCGAGGCGCTCGGCGGTCGCACGATCTTCCTCACCGGCGCGACGGGCTTCCTCGGTACCGCGATCGTCGAGTCAGTGCTGCGGCTGCTGCCGGACACCTCGGTTGCCGTGTTGATCCGTCCTGGTCGCACGACCTCTGCACGCCAACGCCTCGAGCGTGAGCTGCTGGCTAATGCCTGCTTCGATGGCCTACGGGAGGCCTGGGGCACGGATCGCTTCCGTGAGGAGGCGGCGCACAGGGTCCTCCTCGTGGAAGGGGATGTCGGGCGGGACGGTCTTGGTCTCAACGACGAGGGTCGAGCGGTGCTCGCAGCCTGCGACGTCGTGATCCACTCGGCGGCCACCGTGAGCTTCGATGCGACGCTGGATTCGGCGGTGGAGATCAACCTGCTCGGCCCGGCGCGGGTGCTCGAGGCGTACCAGCAGGTGCGGCTGGCCGCTGGCAGGGACCCGGGCCACCTCGTGGCCATCTCGACGGCCTACGTTGCGGGCTCCCGCAAGGGCTACGCCCCAGAGACCTCGCTACGCAACCAGCCGCACTACCCAGACGTCGACTGGCGTCGCGAGGTGGAGGCCTCAAGGGAACTTCGACGCGAAACTGAGCACCAAAGTCGCGAGCCGGAGCGACTCGAGGCGTTTCGCCGACGTGCGAACCAGGAGCTCGGCGCAGCTGGAGTCGCGCTCCTTGCCGAGCGTACCGAGCGGCTGCGACGAGACTGGGTCCACGATCGCCTGGTTGCCCTCGGGCGGGCACGAGCGCAGAGCCTCGGCTGGCCGGATGCGTACGCGATGACCAAGGCGCTCGGAGAGCGAGTGCTTGAGGAGCGCCGAGGTGCGACCCCGATCAGCGTGGTTCGACCCTCGATCATCGAGTCGACCTACGCGCTGCCGCGCCCGGGATGGATCCGAGGGTTCCGGATGGCGGAACCGATCATCATCTCCTTCGCCCGGGGCTTGCTGCGCGACTTTCCCGGATCTGCCGAGACCATCGTCGACGTCATCCCGGTGGACTTCGTCGTGGGAACGGTCCTCGCTGCCGCGGCGAACCCCCCGGCGACGATGGTCTACTACCACGCGGCCTCGGGGACCCGCAACCCGTTGCGCTACGAGATGATGGTGTCACTGATCCGGCGCTACTTCCGCGAACACCCGCTCTATGACGAACGTGGTCAGGCGATCGCGATTCCGTCGTGGACATACCCGGCCCGAGGGGAGGTGGAGCGCCGCCTGGAGCGAACCCGCCGCGGGGTCAACGCCGTGCTCGGGATCCTCGGTCGGCTACCTCTGCGGGGTCGCAGCCTAGAGGTCCAGGATGACCTTGTCGAGATGCAAGATGCGCTCGAGCGGGCTCGCTCCTACGTCGAGCTCTACGGCGCCTACGCCGAGTGCGAGGCTGCCTACGGTTCCGAGCGACTGCTCGAGCTTGCCAGCCGCGTCGATCCAGCGGATGGCATCGTGCTCGACCCAGCACTCATCGACTGGGAGCACTTCATCCTCGACGTCCATCTGCCCTCGGTGGTTCAGCACGCCAGAGCCCGCACCTCTCCTCGCCGTCCCAGCCGTCGAAGCCGCGAGGATCGCCTTCGCGAGGGCCTGCTCCGCGGCCGGCGTCTCGTCGTCTTCGACGTCGAGAACACCCTCGTCGCGGCCAACGTTGTGGACTCGTTCGCGTACCTGGCCACCAGCGCAGTCGAGCCCTGGCCGCGGGTGGGGCTGGTGGCGAGCCTGCTCGCGGAGGCTCCGAAGCTCCTCAGGCTCGATGCTCGCGACCGCTCCGACTTCCTGCGTTACTTCTATCGCCGCTACCGCGATGCTGACCCGCGCGAGCTCGCCGGGCTCGCCCCCGACCTCATGACGGGCTACCTGCTACGCAAGGCGTTTCCTGCTGGCCTTGCGCGGGTGCGCGCGCACCGTGCCAAGGGCCACGTCACCGTGGGCGTGACCGGTGCGCTGCGCCTGGCGGTCGAGCCGCTGCGCCCCCTCTTCGACGAGCTCGTGGCACTGGAGATGCCCGAGCGGGACGGCCGCCTGACCGGCACCATACCGGGAGCGCTGCCGATCGGGGAGGCGAGGGCCGACCTGGTGCGGGAACTGGCCGCCCGCTACGAGATACCCCTCGAGGACACAATCGCCTACGCGGACTCCACCAGCGACCTGCCGATGCTGGAGGCCGCCGGTACGGCCGTCGCAGTCAACCCCGACGCCAAGTTGCGGGCGCTGGCCAAGCGGCGCGGGTGGCTCATCGAGGAGTGGGAGCGAGCCCGGGGATTCCCCTCGCTGTTCCTGCCGATCGGAGGTGACCGGTGAGGGCCCTGGTGCTCGAGCGACGACCCACGCGGTTCGTCGCTGCCCGTCTGCTGGCTCGTCCCAGCTCCCTGCGTCACGCGGTGGAGGCCGGGCCGCTCGTACTGCGTGACGTGGACGAGCCGGAGCTCCCCGGCGAGGCGTGGGTGCGCGTCGAGCCGCGGCTCGCGGGCATCTGCGGTTCCGACCTTGCAACGGTGTTCTTCGAGACTTCGCGCTACTTCGAGGACCTCGTCTCGCTGCCGTTCACACCGGGGCACGAGGTCGTCCTTAGCGTCCCGGGGCGCGAGGGGCGGTTCGTGCTCGAGCCGGCGCTCACGTGCGAGGTGCGCGGTGTACCGCTGTGTGCGGCGTGCGCGCGTGGCGACACGCAGCGCTGTGCCGCCGTCATGGTGGGCGATCTGGAGCCGGGCATCCAGACCGGCTACTGCAGTTCGACCGGGGGCGGGTGGGCGAGCGCCATGGTGGCGCACGAGCGCCAGCTCCACGAGGTGCCCCCCACCCTCTCCGACGAGGACGCGGTCATGGTCGAGCCGCTCGCCTGCGGCGTGCACACGGTGCTGCGCGCCAAGCGGCGTGAGGGTCACCTGGCGATCCTTGGTGCCGGCACGGTGGGGCTCATTGCGACGGCGGTCGCGGCCCGGCTGGGTTCATTCGCCTCCATCACGGTGGTCGCTCGCTACCCCCTCCAACGGGAGCTCGCCAGAGCGCTTGGCGCCACCGTCGTCGTCGGCGAGTCGGAGCTCCCTGAGCGCGCGCGCCGCCTGCGCGGCTCGCTGCGGGCCGGCCGGTTCCTTGGCGACGGGTTCGACGTCGTCATCGACGCCGTGGGGTCTGCGAGCTCGGTCCGCCAGGCGGTGGAGGCCGTGCGACCGGGCGGCGAGGTCGTCCTCGCGGGGATGCCCGGCCCGAATCGGTTGGATCTTGCCGCGCTGTGGCATCGAGAGGTGCGTCTCGTGGGTGCGTACGCGTACGGCACCGAACACCTCGACGAGGCGACGGCCCAGGCGCTGGGGCGTGAACCGGGCGCGGTGCGCACCTTCGCGCTGGCTCTCGCGCTGGCTGGCGAGCTCAACCTCGGCAGGCTGGTGACGCATCGCTACGGCCTGCGCGACTACGTGTCGGCGCTGGTTCGGGCCCGGGAGGGGGGTCGCGCCGATGCGATCAAGGTGGTCTTCGACCTACGGCAGAGGAAGGCGCGCTAGGTGGCTTACCGTCCAGGATTCGTTCTCGAGGTTGATCGCGCAACACCGCCCACGCTGTTCTGGTACGGCGAGGGGTTCCGCCTCGAGCGGCTTCCCCGAGGCTCTCGAATCGTCTACCCACCGGACCCGCTGCCTGCACTACGCGACCCGCGCGCGGCCATCAGGGAAGCGTTGGCCAATCCGATCGATTCCGAGCCGCTGGAGGCGCTGCTCTTCCCGGGCATGCGGCTGACCATCGCCTTCGACGATGTGTCGCTTCCGTTGCCGCCGATGGCCGCTCCTGATGTGCGCAGCCTCGTCATCGAGGAGGTGCTCGAGCTCGCCGCGGCCAAGGGCGTCGAGGACGTCCAGCTCATCGCGGCCCTGGCGCTGCACCGGCGCATGACCGAGGCGGAGCTGCGCCACGCACTCGGCCGGCGCGTCTACGACGCACTCGCCCCGCGTGGCATGGTCCGCCAGCACGACGCCGAGGACAAGGCCAACATGGTGGTCGTTGGCTATACCGACGAGGGAGAGCTCGTCGAGCTCAACCGACGAGCAGTCGAGAGCGACCTGCTCGTCTACGTCAACATCAACCTCGTCTCGATGGACGGCGGCCACAAGAGCGTCGCAACCGGCCTGGCCAGCTACGACTCGATCCGGCACCACCACAACGTCCAGACGATGGTGCACTCGCGTTCCTTCATGGATCGCCACAACTCCCAGCTCCACAGCTCGAACTGGCGCATGGGCCGGCTGATCGCCAAGAGTGGCGTGAAGATCTTCCAGATCGAGACGACGCTCAACACCAACACGTTCCCCCAGGCGTTCCGCTTCCTCAACCGGCGGGAGTGGGAGTGGGACCTGCGCGATCGAGCGAGCTTCGTCGCCACCGCCGAGTCGCTGCGGCGCACGCCCCCCTCGCTCGCGCGCGAGATCTTCCATCGCATCCGCTCCCCGTACGGCCTCACCGGTGTGGCCGCTGGCGAGGTAGAGGCGGTGCACGAGCGAACGCTCGAGCGCGTGTTCCGCCAGCAGCTGGTAGAGGTGGAGGGGCAGACCGACATCTTGACCTTGGGGCTTCCCTTCGTTGGCCCCTACAACGTCAACTCGATCATGAACCCCATCCTCGTGTACTGTCTGGGGCTCGGTTATTTCTTCAACATGTATCGGGGGCGTCCGCTGGTGCGTCGTGGCGGCGTACTCATCATGGCGCACCCGACCCGACCCGAGTTCGATCCTGCCTTCCACCCCAGCTACATCGACTTCTACGAGCAGGTGCTCACCGAGACGACGGATCCGGCGGTGATCGAGGCCAAGTACGAGGAGTCCTTCGCTCGTGACCCCTGGTACATCCATCTCTACCGAACCCAGAACGCCTACCATGGGGTACACCCCTTCTACATGTGGTACTGGGGCGCGCACGCGCTCGATCACCTCGGCGGGGTCATCATCCTGGGCGGCGACCCCAAGGCGGTGCGCCGGCTCGGCTTCTACGCCGCGAGCACGCTCGACGACGCACTCGAGATCGCGCGGGGGATCGTCGGGCCCGACCCGACGATCACCCACCTGCACAGCCCGCCGCTGCTCATGGCGGACGTGTCGGAGGGGCTTGCATGACGCTCGGGAACGGGCTGCGCTTCGTGGTGCGCGCGCCGAGCCGGCCGGGGCAGCTACCGCTTGAGCGGCGTCGCGCGAGCGGGGTGGACTTCGACACCGACTTCGCACGTCGGGACCCGGCCCGGGTGGTGCGCGCCATGCTCCTCGACGGCGTCGTGCTCCCCGGGGTGCGAGCGGTGACGCGCCCGAAGCTCATCGGTGGCGAGCACCTCGACGCGCTCGAGGAGCCGGTGGTCTTCGTGGCCAATCACCAGAGCCACCTCGACACTCCTCTCGTGCTCTCCGTGCTGCCGCCCCGCGTGCGCCATCGGACGGTGGTGGGGGCGGGCGCGGACTACTTCTTCGACCGCCCCGCCAAGGCGGTCGCCTCCGCACTCGTGCTCGGCGCTATCCCTATCGAGCGCCAGCGGGCCTCGCGCCGCTCTGCCGAGCTCGCGGAGCGCCTCGTACGGGAAGGGTGGAACCTCCTGCTGTTCCCAGAGGGAGGGCGCACGCCTGATGGTCTGCCGCAGGGACCCAAGGCCGGTGCGGCTCAGGTCGCCTCGAGAACCGGGCGTCCGGTGATCCCACTCTTCGTCGACGGGACCTGGGAGATCCTCGGCAAGGGGCAGCGCCGTCTGCGGCCTGGCACCACGACCGTCGTCGTGGGCGAGCCCCTCTGGGCCCGCGCTGGTGAGCGACCGGGAGCCTTCACCGAGCGCATCGCGGCCTCGCTCGCAGTGCTCGGGCGTGAGGCAGCCACCGACTTCTGGGAGGCACGCCGAAGCGCAGATCCGTTCGTCCCTGCGAGCCGCAGCTGGATCGAGCTGTGGCGACGCAGCGCCCACCGGCACGAGGAGCAGGCCGCGCGGCGCTGGCCCCGTCCGTTTGGCTCGCGCGCCAACGTCGAGGACGACGAACGCTAACGCCCTGGAGGGCTCGGATCGCGAGTAGGGATTCCGCCAACAAGGAGCGTGCATGGAGCCGTGGCTGTGTGCGACCTGCGGGGTTGAGTACGACCCCGCACCCTCGCCGCCGTCTGCCTGCTGGATCTGCGAGGACGAGCGCCAATGGGTGCCGCGCGACGGCCAACGCTGGACGACGGCCTCAGAGCTCAGGCGCGCTGGTTATCGCTCTTCACTGCGCTGGCTCGAGGAGGGCCTGCTCGGGATCGGCGTCGAGCCAGCTGTGGGTATTGGGCAGCGAGCACTGGCGGTGGTGGACGACCGAGGCGTGGTCGTCTTCGACGCGGCGCCGCTGCTCGACGAGGATGCCGCCGCCACCATCCGCTCGCTCGGTCCTGTGGTCGCGCTGTGCTTCTCGCATCCGCACTTCTACGGGGCGGCGGTGACCTGGGCCGAGCTCCTGGGAGCCGAGCGGATCCTGGTGCCACGGGTGGACGCCGCGTGGTTCGTGCGCTCCTCGGAGCGTGTGGCGCTCTACGACGACGACGTCGTCGAGCTCGGCGAGGTCGAGCTGCGAAGGATCGGAGGTCACTTCCCGGGCTCGAGCGTGCTGTGGTGGCCCGGCGGTGCCGAGGGGCGCGGTGTGCTGCTCACCGGCGACTCGCTGTCGGTCAACGCGCGCGGCGACGGCGTCACGGTGATGTGGAGCTTCCCAAACCATCTGCCGCTTGCTCCGCAGGTCGTGGAGGCGATCCTCGCGCACATCGAGCCGCTCTGCTTCGACCGTCTCTACGGCGGTTGGTGGGACTCCGTCATCCCCTCCGCCGCCAAGGAGGCGGTCTACCGCTCGCTCGGGCGCTACCTGGAGCTGCTCACGATGCCGCCGACAGTCACGGGGCCCGCGGGTGGCCCGACGGGGCCGGGTGCTGAGGATGCCAGCGGCTAAGGGACGCGGGCAGTTCAGCCGAATGCGGGTCGCCACGGGGAGAGCGGAAGGTGGCTCAGCACCAGCTCAAAGGGGTGCGAAGCCGGCCAGACGAGGAGGTCGGCCCGCTGGCCAGGGGTGAGCTGGCCCCGGTCGCGACGTCCGAGCGCCCGCGCCGCGTTGACGGTGATGCCTGCGTAGGCCTCGGCAGGGCTGAGGCCGAGCTCCACGATGGCGAGCAGGGCTGCAAGGCGAAGGTCGGCGGAGGGAGCGGTCCCAGGGTTGGCATCGGCGGACACCGCGAGGGCGACCCCGGCGGCGCGCAGCCGCGCAACGTCGGGTCGGGGATCCCGGCCGGCCAGCACTGTTGCGATCGGGGCGATCACGCCCACCACCTTGCGGGCTGCGAGCGCTTGGATACCCTCGGGGCTCGTCGCGTCGAGGTGGTCGGCGCTGAGCGCCCCGAGGTCGGCGGCGAGCTGGGCGCCGCCAGCGTCGCCGAACTGGTCGACGTGGAGGTGCAACGCGAGCCCGCGTCGGCGTGCTGCCTCGAGGAACCCACGCGCTTCTCGAGCGGCGAAGGCCGTGGGATCCACGAAGGCATCAGCGTGGCGTACCTCGCCGGGCAGGGCCTCGAGGGCTCGGGTCATCGCAGCGATCCATGTGCGGCGCTCGGGGCCAGACCCAGCGGGTGGTGCGTGCAGGCCGAGGAAGGTGACGATGACGTCGAGCCCCAGCTCGCGCGCGGCGCGGCGTGCGAGGGTGAGGCCAAGGCGCACGAGGCGAAGCTCGCTTGCGGGGTCGAGGCCGTAGCCCGTCTTCACCTCGAGCGTGCCCACGCCCGAGCTCGCGACGAGGCGTGCCCGCGCAAGCGCCGTCTCGATGAGCTCGGCATCCGTAGCGTCGGCGGTGGCACGGGCGGTGGCAGCGATGCCGCCGGTGCCAAGTCGTGGGTCGGCGTCGTCGACGCCGAGGCGCCGCAGCCAGTCGCCGATCCGGTTGCCGGCGAAGAGCAGGTGGCTGTGGCACTCCACGAGTGCCGGGGTTACGAGGGCACCGCCGGCGTCGATCCTCGGTGGGCCCGTCGGAGGCCGACCGGTGCCGCGCCGCACGAGGCGGCCGCCGCGTACCTCCAGCCACCCGTCCTCGACGCGTAGGGTGCCGTCGTCGGCGACGTCGGCGAGCACCGCGTTCGCGATCACCCAGCCGGGGCGGGTGTCACTCAGCGCAGCCACGGGATGCGCAGCCCTCGCTGTCTGGCTTCGTCGATGGCCTCGGGATAGCCCGCATCCGCGTGGCGCACGACGCCGATGGCGGGATCGTTGTGGAGGACCCGAGCGAGCCGGCGAGCGGCAGCGGGAGTTCCGTCTGCAACGATCACCTGGCCAGCATGCTGGGAGAAGCCCATCCCTACGCCGCCGCCGTGGTGGATCGACACCCAGGTCGCCCCGGAGGCGACGTTGAGCATGGCGTTGAGGAAGGGCCAGTCGGCAACGGCGTCGGAGCCATCGGCCATCGCCTCCGTCTCGCGGTAGGGGCTGGCCACGGAGCCGGTGTCGAGGTGGTCGCGGCCGATGACGATGGGAGCGCCGAGGACGCCCTTGGCCACGAGGTCGTTGAAGGCCAGCCCGACGCGCGCACGCTCGGCCAGTCCGAGCCAGCAGATGCGCGCGGGCAGGCCTTGGAACCGGATGCGCTCCTCGGCCAGAGCGAGCCAGTGGTGCAGGTGCGGATCGTCGACGAGCTCGGCGACGACGTCGTCGGTGCGCCGGATGTCCTCAGGGTCGCCGCTGAGGGCCACCCAGCGGAACGGTCCGTAGCCGCGGCAGAAGAGCGGCCGGATGTAGGCGGGGACGAAGCCGGGGTAGCTGAACGCGTCCCCCACGCCTGCTTCGGCCGCGCCGTGACGGAGGTTGTTGCCGTAGTCGAAGGCCACCGCGCCGCGGTCGCGCAGCGCCAGGATGGCTCGGACGTGGCGTGCCATGGACGCCTTGGCGTCGTGGACCTGGCGTTCGGGGTCCTCGGCCAGACGCCACTGCTCCAGCGTGTAGCCTGCGGGCAGGTAGCCGCGCAGGGGGTCGTGCGCGCTGGTCTGGTCGGTGACGACGTCGGGCACGATGCCCCGCTCCACGATCTCGGGCAGCACCTCGGCAGCGTTGCCGACCAGCCCGACCGAGACCGGTCGACCACTCCTGCGGGCCTGCTCGAGCATGCCGAGCGCCTCGTCGAGGGAGAGCGCGCGCCGGTCGAGGTAGCCGGTCTGGAGTCGCAGTTCGATGCGGCTCGGATCCGCCTCCACGGCGAGGATGGAGAACCCGGCCATCGTGGCTGCGAGCGGCTGGGCGCCCCCCATGCCACCGAGGCCCGCCGTGAGCACCCAGCGGCCGCTGGCGTCGCCGGCGAAGTGGGTGCGTGCCACCGCGGCGAAGGTCTCGTAAGTGCCCTGGACGATCCCCTGGGAGCCGATGTAGATCCACGAGCCCGCGGTCATCTGGCCGAACATGATGAGGCCGCGTCGATCCAGCTCGTCGAAGTGCTCCCAGGTTGCCCAGTGGGGTACCAGGTTCGAGTTGGCGATTAGCACCCTCGGGGCATCGGGATGGGTGGGCAGGACCGCCACCGGTTTGCCGCTCTGCACGAGCAGCGTCTCGTCGTCGCCAAGGGTGCGCAAGGTCTCGAGGATGAGATCGAACGACTCCCAGTCGCGGGCAGCGCGGCCGATCCCCCCGTATACGACGAGGTCCTCGGGGTGCTCGGCGACCTCGCGATCCAGGTTGTTCTGGATCATCCGGTACGCGGCCTCGGTGAGCCAGCTGCGGCAGGTGAGCGTGCTCCCACGAGGGGCACGAACGCTGCGGGTGGGGTCGTGTCGGGTGCCCACTGGCTAGACCTCCTTCCAGAGTCGCGTGAGAAACGCGTCGAGTTGGTGCGCGAGCTCGGCACGCTCGGCGGCAGGGTCACGCACGACCTCGCGACCACCGACCCAGACGCGCTCGATCGGAGTGGATCCTGCGAGCGCGACCACACGCCAGGGGTCGACGCCCGCTGCTACAGGGTCATCCAGGTCGATCGCCACGAGGTCGGCGAGCTTGCCCGGCGTGATCGTGCCCGCCTCCGGCCAACCGAGCGCATCGTGGCCGAGGAGCGCGGCCCAGAGCGCCCTGGGCGCCAGGTCGCGCCGGTCGCGGCTTGCCAGGCGGTGGTGGACCGCGAGGCGCTGCGCCTCGGTGAGCGCCGAGGCACAGACCTGCTCGTCGGAGCCGACGAGGACACGACCACCGAGCTCCACGTAGCTGCCTGCGGGCGAGAGTCCGTCGCCGAGGTCCTCCTCAGTAGTGGGACAGGCGCAGAGCACCGTCCCGGCCCTGGCCAGCAGCGCGAGCTCGGCGTCGGTGGCGGCGTTGGCGTGCACCACCACGAGCTCGGGCCCGAGCACACCGAGCTCGGCGAGGAGTGCTGCCGGTCGGGCTCCCCAGACCGTGGCCACGAGCTCGGCTTCGCGGTCCTGCTCGAGTAGGTGGAGGTGCCAGCCAGCCGTGGCGGTGCGCGCGATGGCTGCCGTCTCCTGGGGCGTGCAGGCGCGCAGCGAGTGGGCGGCTAGCTGAATCCGCAGGTTCGACCCTGGCTGTAGGGCGCTCACCCGTGCCAGGTAGGCATCGAGTGAGGGGTCGGCGAAGCGGGCAAGGGTGCCGGTGGGGTGTGCGGAACCGCTGGCGCTCGGCTCGGCGTGCAGGTACGCAGCGTCCACGAGGGTCAGGCGCACACCGGCCCGCCGTGCTGCCTCCGCAAGGGCGCTGCCAGTTGCGTTCGGCTCCTCGTAGGGATGGCCGCCCGGGCCGTGGTGCAGGTAGTGGAACTCCGCGATCGTGGTGTAGCCCCCGAGGACGAGCTCGCGAAAGACGAGCTCGGCGAGGCCCGCCAGCCGATCAGGGTCGAGGTGCGCAGCCAGGCGCAGCATCGCCTGGCGCCACGCCCAGAAGTCGTCGCCGAGGTCCGCGCGGCCGCGCAGGGCGCGATGGAAGCTGTGGCTGTGCGCGTTGGCAAAGCCGGGCACGAGGAGGTCGACCTGGACTTCGGCTGTGGCGACGACCCCAACCTCGACGCTGCGAATGGTGTCGCCGACCACCTCCACCGCGACGTCGCGCGCTAGGGTTGCGGCGTCGAGGAGCGCGTAGCGTGCCTGGAGTCTCATCCCAGCTCCTCGATGACCCGTACGAGCGCGTCCACGCCCACTGCACGGTCCTCGACGCTCGCCGTCTCCTCGGGGGCGTGCGAGATGCCGGTCGGGTTGCGCACGAAGAGCATCCCCGCGCGCACGCCGTGGTGCTGGAGGATGCCGGCGTCGTGGCCGGCGGCGGTCGGGATCATCGGAGCGCTGAGGAGCTGTGCCAGCTGCTCGGCGAACGCGGGGTCGAAGGTGGTGGTCGGGGTGCGCGAGACCTCCGTGGCGGACCCGTTGAGTCGCCTCGCCACCGTGGCGACGTGCTCGAGGAGTGCCTCGAGGGCGCCTTCCGTGGCCGCGCGCACGTCGACCCAGGCCTCCACGAACCGCGCGATCGCGTTCGTCGCGTTCGGCGTGACGTGGATGCTCCCGATGGTGGCGTGGGCCCCGCGGGCGAACGCCTCGCTCCGAGCGGCGAGCACCAGCCGGGCCAAGGCGACAACGGGATCGGAGCGCTCGTGCATGGGTGTCGTGCCGGCATGGTTCGCCTGACCGGGCAGCTCGACGCGGAGGCGTGCGTGCGGCCAGATGGTCCGTGCTACCCCCAGTGGTGCGCGGTGGTGGACGAGGGCACGACCCTGCTCGACGTGGAGCTCGAGGAAGGTCCCGATGGTGGCGAGCGCCTCGGGGTCAGGCCCAACCGCGTCGGGATCACCCCCAGTGGCGGCGACGAGGTCTTTTAGGGAGGTGCCCGCGGCGTCGCGCAGCGCGGCGAGGTCCGCCTCGCTGAGCTCGCCTGCGAGGAGCCGAGAGCCGAGGCAGGCACGGCCGAAGCGCGAGCCCTCCTCGTCGCGGAAGGCAACGATCGCCAGGGGACGACGCGGGTGCCAGCCTCGCCCGAGGAGTTCTCCGACGGCGGCGAGGGCGCTGAACACGCCGAGCGGACCGTCGAGGGGTCCCCCGCCGGGCACGCTGTCGAGATGGGATCCGAGTACCAGAGCGCCAGGTCCAGGCGGCGTGAACCACCCCCAGAGGTTCGTGGCACGGTCGAGCGTGGCTCGCCCGCCCAAGGCCTCGACCTGGCGCACCACGAGCGCGCGCAGCGCCTCCTCCTCCGGACCGAAGCCAGGACGGTCCCAGCCGCCGTCGGCCCGTCGACCGAGCGGCTCGGCCTCGGCGAGGAGCCGCTCGAGGGCGGCTGGCCCTCCGAGCGCGCGTGGTGTTCGAGGAGCGCTGGTGGTCACTGCTCACCCCGCAGGAAGTAGTGGGCGCGCTGGGCCCGAGTCTCGAAGGCCTCCATCGCAGCGCGACTGCGCTCGGGATCGGCGTCGGCGATGGCTTGGACGAGGAGCTGCGCGAGGACGAAGGCCGTGGCGTGGGTGTCGTAGAGGAGGTCGGTGCCCACGGGTGCCACCAGGCGCACGTGGGCACGGTCGCTGATCGGCCCGTGCTCGCGATCGGCGATGCTGACGAGGCGGAGTCCGAGGGAGCTGGCATGGTCGACGAGGTGCAGGAGCTCGCGCGGCCAGCGCGGCAGGGCGAGGATGATCGCGGCTGTGGCCCCCTGGACGTGGGCCTCCTCGAGGGCGTCGGTGGCAGCGCTGTCGGCTCGGGTGATGGCCGTCACGTGGGGGTGGACTTTGCGGGCGTAGAACGCGAGGTACTCGGCGAGCGGGGCCGAGGCGCGCACCCCGACCACGACGAGGGGCACGCTTGCGGTCGCGAGCGCGGCAGCGTCAGCGAGCGTGGTGCTGCGCCCGAGTGCGTGCTCGAGCCAGGTCAAGTTCGCGATCTCCTGGCGGATGGCGCGGATGCCTGGCGGCTCCTCGAGATCGGGCTCGCGCACGAGCTCGCGCAGTGCGCGGCGCATCGCCTGGAAAGATGAGAAGCCCAGGGTGCGCGCGAGTCGCACCACGGATGGCTGCGAGACGCCGGCCAGCGAGGCGAGCTCGGCGCTCGAGAGGGAGTCGGCCACATCCAGGTGGTTGGCGATGGCCTGCACGATGCGGCGCTGGACGGGCGTGAGACGGTGCGAGCTGACGAGGTCGTGCAGGCGAGCGAGTGCGCTCGAGGGTGCGCTCACTCGAGTGCCTCGGCCGCAGCAGCGCTCGTCGGGGATCGTCGGCACCACAGGAGGTAGGCAACCGTCGCCACGACGAGCCCAACGATCCAGGAGATGTCGGCCCCGCCGAGCGCACGCGCGAGCGGGCCCTCGTAGAGCGCGCTGTTGACGAACGGGAGCTCGATGGCGATGGTGGCGAGGTAGATGAGCACTGGCCCCCAGCGCACGGTCCCGTAGCGGCCGCGGCGGGCGAGCAGGTCCCCGACGTCGTAGGAGCCGTGGCGCACGAGGTAGTAGTCGGTGAGGTTGATGGCGGTCCACGGGACAAGGAGGTAGAGCAGGAAGAGGATGACGTTCTCGAAGTCGGTGAGGATCGTCGATGGCAGCGCGAGGGTGAGCACGAGGCTGAGCAGGGTGAAGGCGATCACGAACACACTTCGCGCGCGCCTCGTCGAGCGCAGCACGCCGCCGTCGCTGACGGCACTGAGCGCGGTCAGGAACGCACCGTACGGGCTCTCTGCGCTGGCTGGCACGAGGGAGAGGAGCAGGAGAGCGACGAGCACACCGTGGAGGGCCGGAACCTGGGTGGCGAGGAAGCCGATGGGGTTCGCGTTCACCGCGGAGGCGTTGAGCGCGGCGGCCGCAGCGCCGAGGGCCATGATGAGGGCTGCGCCCACCGCTGAACCCAGGTAGGTGTAGAGCACCGTGACACGTGTCGGGGTCTGGCTCGGGAGGTAGCGCGAGTAGTCCGAGACGTAGGGGGCCCAGGTGATCTGCCAGGAAGCCGCGACGCTCACCGCGAGCAGCCAGCTGCCCAGTTCCGCCGAGCCGGCCGGCTGGTGGTGGAGGTGGGGCAGCAGGCCCACCGCGATCACGACGAAGGCGACAGCAGAGGCGAGCGAGATGATCCGCGAGACCGCGTGGATCATGCGGTAGCCGACGACGGCGACGACGAGGATCACGACGTTGTAGACCACGATGCCGAGGCTGCGGCTGATGCCAAGGCTTGCGGCGAGCGCGGGCCCCGCGACGAGACCGCCCGCCACTGCAAAACCGAGGTACATCACGACGACCACGAGGTAAGGGATGCTGGCCCCGTAGGAGCCGAACTGCGCGCGCGACTGGATCATCTGCGGAAGGCCGAGCTTGGGGCCCTGCGCCGAGTGGTAAGCCATGAAGAGGCCGCCGAGGAGGTTGCCGACGACGAGCGCCAGGATCGCGCTCGGGAGCGACAGCCCTAACGCGATCGCAACGGCCCCCGTGACTAGGCCGTTGATCTGGAAGTTCGACGCGAACCAGAGGGTGAGCAGCGAGAACGGACGCCCGTGGCGCTCCGACTCTGGGATCTGCTCGATGGATCGGGTCTCGAAGACCGGTGCTGGCATGGTTCCCCTCCCGCCATCCCGGCACTGACGATGTGCTGAATTGCTGCGTTCAGAAGTATATGAGTCAGAATTATCAGTGTCAAGCGCGATGCGCGGCGATGGTGGGGCCATGGCGCGGAGTGGGCTCGTCGCGGCCAGCCTGGCGGGTGGTGGTTCGGGCCTTAGGTGGCAAGACGGAGGCCGCTCGGGCCGATCGAGCTCACCTCGCTCGAGAGGTTGACCTCGAAGAGCACCCGCGAGGCAGGGAAGACGAACTCCGAGAGGAGCACCGGTTGGTCGGCGGTGTCGTAGGTGATGCGCTCGCAGCACAGCCCGACCGCCCCGGCGGCGACGCCGAGCAACTCGGCGTCGCGCTCGTCGATGGCGATGCCGCGGATCGACTGGTGGGCCCACGCCAGCGGGCGCTTGAGTGCGCCCGTAGCCTCGAGGAGCTCGTAGAAGGAGCTGCGCTCGAGGTCGGTGATGCTGAGGTGGCCCGCGACGTGGACCGGGGCCCAGACGGTCACCCTGGCGAAGGGCTCGCCGTCGACGAGGTTGAGCCGCACCACCTCCCGGACGTCGCCTCCGCCGAGCACCTCCTCGACGCGCCCACTTGCCGGTCGGATGGAGGAGGAGAGGATCTTGCGCTGCGGGCGACGCCCGAGCTCGCGCAGCTGCTCCTCGATGGTGGACAGGCGGGCGAGCGACTGGGGCACCGGCACCCGCTGGACGATCCAGCCCACGCCCGGCTTCGAGGCGACGAGGCCCTCCGCGCGCAGTGCCTCGAGTGCGCGGCGTACGGTGATGCGCGCGGCGCCAAAGCGCGCGCACAGCTCGGCCTCTGAGGGGAGCAGATCCCCCTCGGAGGTGCGCCCATCGGCGATCAGCGCTCGGAGCTGCTCGGCGATGAGAAGGTAGCGGGGTATGCGAGCGTGTCCTATACCTGTCTACTATAGAGCTACGGCGGAGCGAAGGCTTCGCAGGAGTCCGAGGGAGGCGGCGATGGCCGAGGTGCGTGAGACGACCCCCGTCGAGTTGGTGGAGAAGGTCTACGCTCGCATGGACGACGTGGTTCCGGCGCTGCGCGAGCGGCTCGGTCGACCGCTCACCTTCGCCGAGAAGGTCCTCTATGCCCACCTGCGCAGCCCGGAGCGAGCGGAGCTCGTGCGGGGTGAGAGCTGGATCGAGCTCGACCCGGACCGGGTCGCGATGCAGGACGCCACCGCCCAGATGGCGCTGCTGCAGTTCATGGTCGCCGACCTGCCCGAGGTCCGGGTGCCCGCCACCGTCCACTGCGACCACCTCATCCAGGCCGAGCGCGGTGCGGGCGAGGACCTGGCCACGGCGCGCATCACCAACCGCGAGGTCTACGACTTCCTGCGGTCGGTGTCGGCACGCTACGGCATCGGCTTCTGGGAGCCGGGCTCGGGCATCATCCACCAGGTCGTGCTCGAGCAGTACGCCTTCCCTGGAGGCATGATCATCGGCACCGACTCGCACACGCCCAACGCGGGTGGCTTGGGCATGGTCGCGATCGGCGTGGGCGGGGCAGACGCGGTCGACGTGCTGGTGGGAGACCCCTTCACGGTTCGCATGCCCAAGCTCATCGGGGTTCGCCTCACGGGGAGCCCGCTGGGGTGGACCAGCGCCAAGGACGTCATCCTGCGCGTGGCCGAGCTGCTCACGGTGAAGGGTGGCACGGGCGCGATCGTCGAGTACTTCGGCCCAGGAGCGCGCGCCCTGTCGGCCACCGGCAAGGCCACCATCTGCAACATGGGTGCCGAGATCGGCGCCACCTGCTCGATCTTCCCCGCCGACGAGCACGCCGTCGCCTACCTGCGCGCAACCGGGCGCGACGCGATCGCCGACCTCGTCGCCGCAAGGCTCGACGCCCTCGCAGCCGACTCAGCAGTCGAGGAGGACCCCTCTCGCTTCTTCGACCAGGTCATCGAGATCGACCTTGCTCGACTCGAACCGCAGATCGTGGGGCCGGCAACCCCGGATCGGGGACGCAGCGTGCGCGAGATCGGGGCGGAAGCGCGGCGGGAGGGTTGGCCGACGACGCTCTCGTCGGCGCTGGTGGGCTCCTGCACCAACTCGTCCTACGAGGACATCGCCCGGGCGGCCAGCATCGCGCGCTGGGCTCGGGAGCGTGGCCTGCGGGTCCGCACGCCGCTGCTGGTGACCCCGGGCTCCGAGCGCATCCGCGCCACCATCGAGCGTGACGGGTTGCTCGGCGACCTCGAAGCCATCGGGGCGACGGTGCTGGCGAACGCGTGTGGACCCTGTATCGGCCAGTGGCGCCGGACCGACATCGAGCCGGGCACCGTCAACTCCATCATCACCTCCTACAACCGGAACTTCCCGCGTCGCAACGATGGCAACGCCGCCACGCTGGCCTTCATCGCCTCGCCCGAGGTGGTGGTTGCCTACGCGCTCGCGGGCACGCTGGAGTTCAATCCCCTGGAGGACGAGATCGACGGCGAGCGCCTGCCGACGCCGGAGGGGCTCGAGCTGCCGGCGAGCGGTCTTGCCACCCGGATCGAGGGCTTCGTTGCGCCGCCCGCCGACGGTCGGGAGGTCGCTGTCGTGATCGACCCCAACTCGGAGCGTCTCCAAGCGCTCACGCCGTTCCCGCCGTTCGAGGGCGGGGACCTTCGTGACCTCGTGGTGCTCGCGAAGGCCGTCGGCAAGTGCACGACGGACCACATCTCGGCGGCGGGTCCGTGGCTCCGGTTCCGCGGTCACCTCGCCAACATCTCCCGCAACCTCTTCCTCGGCGTTCAGAACGCGTTCGCGAGCGAGCCGGGCCATGGCTGGTGTCAGATCCACCAGTGCGACGAGCTCCTGCCCGACATTGCGCAGCACTACCGCGACGCGGGGATCGGCTGGGTGGTCATCGGCGACGAGAACTACGGCGAGGGTTCCTCGAGGGAACACGCAGCGATGGAGCCCCGCTTCCTCGGCGGCCGTGCCATCATCGCGCGCTCCTTCGCGCGGATCCACGAGACGAATCTCAAGAAGCAGGGCATGCTCCCGCTCACGTTCCGGGATCCTGCCGACTACGAGCGCATCGGCCGCGACGATCGGATCGAACTGCGGGGGCTCGACGAGCTCGCACCGGGCCGGCCGGTGGAGGTCGTGGTGCACCACCCCGACGGCTCCACCGACGGCTTCGAGGTCGCCCACACCTTCTCTGCCGAGCAGGTCGCGTGGTTCCGGGCCGGCAGTGCGCTCAACGTCATCCGTGAGCGCCACCACGGCGCAGGCTCGGGTCGCTGAGCTTGGAGTGAGCCTCCTGCGTCGCACTGCGGGCGGGCAGGAGGCGGTGCTCAGCGCTTCTCGAAGGTTCCGACGAGTCGCGCCCGCGCGAGCACGTGGGTGCGCATCGCCCGGACGAGGTCGTCGCGGCCGAAGCGCTCGGGGACCACGGGGTGGGCATCGAGAGCGAAGAGCTCGAAGACGTAGTGGTGCGTGCCGTGGGACCGGGGCGGGATCGGCCCTGCCCAGCCCCGCCTACCGAGCAGGCCCTTGCCGTGTCGCAGGCCGGGAACCGGGCTGGGGTGCAGGAGGCCGTTTTCGGGGATCCCGCCGAGTTCGGGGTCGATGCCAACGCAGAGCGCGTGGAGGGCCGGGATGCGTCTGGGGGCGTCCGGGTCCTCGACGATGAGCGCGAGTTCGACCGTTCCCGGTGGCGGGGGCGTCCACAGGAGTGGAGGACTCAGCGTCAGGCCGACGATGTGGCCCTCGTAGCGGTCCGGAATGGGCTCGCCGTCGTCGAAGGCAGGGCTCGTGAGGACGAAGCTCTCCGGTGCGTCGAGGCCAGGGTCGGCCCAGACGAGCTGGTCGGTGCCGGCTCGCCGGCCGCGCAGCGCAAGCCCGATGAGGTTGGGGATCATGCCGGGCTGCACTCCTTCATCGGTGCTCGGGGACCGCGTACGGCGCTCCTCCAGCAGGCTAGAGCCCCGTGCCGCCGGTGCTGCCGCTGTGGCGCGTCGCGGCGGTGGCGAGGCGTGTGGCGGAGGTGGGTGGTTGGAGGCCTCGTCGACGCGCTGCTGACAGCGGGTCGCTACGGAGGGCTCAGTAGTGCACGAGCGACCAGTGGGCGCCAGCGTCCGTCGTTGCCAGTACGCGTCCCAGCCCATAGCCGAGGAGCCAGCCGGACGTGGGCGAGCCGAACACGGCGGCGAAGCCTCCGTGAACGATCGCGGGGACGGGGATGCGCACCATGGTTCCTCGCACGCGCTCCACGCGGACGAGGAACCAAAAGGAGGGCGAGGCGTACGGGCTCAACGTTGCGATCGCCGCCGACGAGGACCCGAAGTCGATCGCGTCGACGTCGTTGTCCCCGACCGCGACGTTGGTCCAGGTGCGCCCGGCGTCGGCGCTGAAGGCGAGGTAGTCCGCGCCGGACGGGGAGCCGAGCGGGCTCGCCCGCGTCACCACGGGTTGCGTCGCAGCAATCCAGAGCTGCTGCGAGGAGAGCGGGAGGATGGCGCTCGGCTCGATGGAGCCGAGATCGACGGTGTGGCCCTGGAGGCTGCGAGCCAGGGGTGCCAGGTAGAGCTTGATGGCCGGCCGCGGCGCCGGCTGGGTGCTCGCGGCGATGGCGCCCTGCCCCGCGGCGACGAGGCCAGCCTGTGCGGTGATGGAGCGAGGCAGTGGGATCGCGCGGCGGGAGCCTGTACGGCTGACGAGGAGCACGCTCTCCGGGCCGGTCGGTGGTTGGAGCGCGACAATGAGGTGCTGGCGATCGGGTGTGAGGCCGAGCACCGAGGCGTAGGGGTTCGCGAGCAGGTTCCTGAGGGTAGTCGAGCGCCACGGCGTAGTCCCGACGAGCACGACCGCGTTGCCGTGGGGTCCGATGCCGACGGTGCCGAGGGTGCCCGCGGCGTCGAAGATCGCTGTGGGGAGGAGGGAGGGGGTGGTGCGAACCCACCCGTGGGCAGGGGTGTAGGTGTAGATCCCGTTCGCGGAGATCGCGACGACCGTGCCATCCGCGAGGACGGCGAAGTCGGAGAAGGCGACCACACGGCTTGCGAACCAGCGTGGCTGCTGGGCGACGAAGCGGGGCGCCGGGGTGGTCGCGCGCAGCGGTAGCACGGGGAACTGGGGGGCCACCGGCTCCCAGGCAACGGTGACGGTGCCGTCGACGACCTGGAGGCCGCCGATGACACCGAAGCCGACGAGCTGCGCGATCAGGCTCGAGGCCATTGAGGTGGGCGTGAAGCGCGCAGCGCCAGGTGCCAGCACGAACAGCTCGGGGGGCACCCCGGTCCCGTTGCCGACGAGGAGCTCGGTGGAGGCCGTGCTCGGGTCGATGACGGCTTCGGTCGCGGCCCCGAGCTGGCTCGGGAGGACCTGGAGGAGCTCCCAGTCGTACCCGCCGTCACGGGTGGTGGCGACCACGGTGCGGGAGCTCTCGGCAAGCACGGCCCAGCCGCGCTGGGGCGTGGCGAAGCCGAGGGCGATGGCGCTGCCGAAGCGGCTCAGGGAAGCGATGGGCTCGAGCCGGCGTCCCCCCGCGATCGCGCGGAAGAGGCGATCCGTGCTCCGATCGAGCACCCAGCCTCTGCCGTCGCCCACGAAGTCGAGGAGATCGCTCGTGCCAGGCAGGTACGCGAGCTGGCGAAAGCTTCCGTGCGAGTAGCGAAGGAGCGTCGGCCTGCTGCCTGATGGCGAGGCTGCCGCAACGTAGACGGTGCCAGAGGGCGTGATCGAGCTCGTAAGGATGGACAGCGGGGCACTCGAGAGCGCACTGGTGGCGATGCCGGCAGGCTGCGGCGCTCGGTGCGTTGTGGACTGTGCGCAGCCGGCGAGCACCGTCATCGAGGCAGCTGGTAGGAGCAGGGCGGCCAGTCGCCGATGCAGCACCGTGCCTTGCCGGGGCCGCCAATAAGGGGGGTGAGGGTCGTTCGGCACGGCGACGATGCTACTACGAACCGTCGGTTCGACGATGGAGGCAGCTTGGGCTCCACGACCGGTCGCGCCTGCTGCGGCTCGGCCCACGGTGGCAGTAGGGTGGGCGCTAGAGGACTCGAACCTCCGACCTCAGCCGTGTGAAGGCTGCGCTCTAACCGACTGAGCTAAGCGCCCGGGGCAGCGTCATCCTAGCCGCAGCTCCTCGTCGTTGTGCGCCCCATGTTCGTGGTCAAGGTGCGGCCGAGAGCAGCCGAGAGCATGCAGCGTGGATTCGGACGCGGTCGTCATCGCCGAAGATACCCTCGACGACGCCGCGCGGGCGTGCGCTCGCGCGGCCCGGGCTGCGTTGAGCGGCGAGGGCGTTCACATCGTCCACCAGCCGATCGTCGAACTCGATGGGGGGAGCGTAATCGGCTACGAGGCGCTTGCGCGCTTCGAGCAGGTCGCCAACACCCAAAGCGTGTTCGAGGGCGGCCATCTGTTCGGCTTCGGTGCGGAGCTTGAGGCTCGACTGCTTGAGCTGGCGCTCGAGGGGGCGCGCCATTTGGCACGAGGATGGCGGCTCCACGTCAACGTCTCGCCGAGCACGTTGCTGGTAGAGCGCGTGCGGCGACTGTTCGAGCAGGCTCGCCTCCGCAAGGTAGTCATCGAGCTCACGGAGCACGTACCTCCCGGTGCCGTTCGGGAGCTCGAGCGCACGTTGCTCGGCCTTCGGGCCCGGGGTGCGCTCATTGCCGTCGATGACGCCGGGTCCGGTTTCGGGGGAATGGACCTGCTGCTTGGCCTCCGGCCCGATCTCGTCAAGCTCGACGCCAAGCTCGTCCAAGGATTGGGGAACCATCCGGGTCGCGCCGGTGTGGTGCGTGCGCTCGTGGAGGCTGCACACCAGTCGGGAGCGATGGTCGTCGCCGAAGGTGTTGAAGATGCAACAACACTCGAGGCGTGCGTGCGCCTTGGCCTCGACGCAGCACAAGGCTACTGGTTCGCCCGCCCTGCCGAGGGTTTCCCGAGCGTCGATCCCGAGCGTCTGGCGGGTATGAGCCGTGTCGAGCGTCGCGTGCTCTTCGGTGAACCGCTTGCGGAGCGGCTCGCTCCGGTCCGTGTGGTAGCCGCCTCGGCGCCGTTGCGGGGCGATGGGGTCAGGCTGGGTGTCGATGCGCTCGGGACTCCAGTCTGGGTAGCCGTGAACGGCCGCGGGCCCCTGGTGGCGTGCACGGTCGCTCGGAACGCTGGCTGGCACGCCGTCGAGCAGAAGTTGGCAGCTGGCATCGACGCGGTCGTCATCGTCGACGCGTGCGGTCGTGCGCTCGGCGTTGTGCTCGGATCGAGCGTCGACGGGTGAGCGTCGTGGTCTCGCGCGGCGACGTTGAGGCGCTGCTCGGCAGACCCGAGGCGCTCCAGGTGCGGCTCGAGGCGATTTGGGGCTCGGCGACTGGACGAGTGCTTGGGTTCGAGGGGCTCGTCGGTGACGGGGTACACGCCTCCACCGAGCTGTTCGGCACGGCAGCGGTGCTCGGGCTGGACATCCACCTCGAACTCCTGGCGCTGGGGCGGGTCCTCGAACGCCTCGATGATCCTGTCCTCAGTGAGGGCGCTCGGCTCGGCATCAACCTGTCGCCTCGCATGCTGCTCCTCGCCCCGGTTCGTCAGCTGCTCGAGCCACTCGCATCCCGTCTGATCGTCGAGATTTCTGAGTTTGCCACCGGGACCTCGATGGAGGCGGTTGCGCGCGCGCTGGTGCCGCTGCGCGAAGCGGGACTCCTGGTGGCCCTCGACAACGCAGGGGTTGGCTTCGCTGGCCTCGAGCGCCTGGCTCTCCTCACCCCCGATCTTGTCAAGCTCGATCGCAGCCTGCTGGCATCGTTGCCTTCCGCTCGGGCGCTGTTCGTGCTCGACGTGACGATCCACGCTGCCCACAACGTCGGTGCTGCGGTTGTCGCGGTCGGGGTCGAGACGTCAGCGCAGCTGGCGTGGGTGCAACACGCCTGTGTGGAGGCCTGGCAAGGCTACCTCGAACCCGCTCGTCCCAGCCAGTGGCGCCTCGATAAGGGCGTACTCGGTCGTGTCCATCGCGGGGAGCCGCCCGAGGCGCCCTCGCTCGTGATCGACGCCGACAGCTCGCTCGAGCTAGCTCGGGAGCGCTTCGCTCGTGTGGGCATGCTCGGCCCCACGACCGTGGCGCTCGTGACCGCCGGCCGCCTCGTGGTGGGGTGGCTACGGCGCGAAGACCTCGAGGTTGGGGACGGCATGCTCGACGGCGAGGTACTCGCGGGGCTGCATCTCGGCCAGCGTAGGCCTGTAGTACCAGCGTTCGGGGCCGACCTCGGTGCGGATTGCCACCGCGTAGGCTTCCACAACGAGTGTTGAGGAGGTTGCATGGCCACACGGCAGTCGCGGCGGGTTCGACGACGACGACGTCTCCTGCTCGCGGCGGTGGGCGGGCTGCTCGCGGTTGGCGGCGTCGCGGCGGCGCTCGTTGTGTCCTTCCCGGGCGCTGCGCACACGACGACGAGCCAGTCGGTGACGAGCTCGACCGCAGCGTCGGCAGCGGCCCGTGCAGTGGCGACGTGTCCGCTCACGGGTGAACCCGCGCCGGGCGGCGTCGTGCCACAGCGCGCAGCGCTCGCGATCAAGGTGGGCAACGATCCCGGTGCGCGGCCCCAGAGCGGCTTGAATCAAGCTGACATCGTCTACGAGGTCCAGGCAGAAGGCGGCATCACCAGGTTCATCGCGATCTACCAGTGTGCTGCCCCTAGCGCGGTCGGCCCCATCCGCTCGATGCGCTGGGTCGACTGGCACGTGTTGGGGCAGTTCGGCAGCCCTGTCTTCGTCTACGCCGGCGGGATCATCCCCGATCGCCAGGAGCTTGCGGCCCAGACCTGGATCCATCGGGTTGATGCGCTCGACTTCAATGGCCCTCCTTTCGAGCGAATCTCGACGCGGGTACCCCCCGAGAACCTCTACGGCAACCCGGCTGGGATCTGGCAGCTGGTTGGTCCGACGAGACCGCCGGCCCCGGTCTTCCAATTCTCGAAGGCCGTTCCGGCTGGAGGTATCCCGGTATCGACGCTCAACGTGACGTTTTCGTTGGAGGAACCCGTCGAGTGGACCTGGAACGCCACCGCCGGTCTCTTCGACCGCTCCTACGCGGGGGTGCCGGCCGAGGGGGCTTCCGGGGCGATCCAGAGCGCGACGAACGTCATCGTGCAGTTCGTCCAGTCGGTGCCGGGTCCCTACAACGAGAGCGGCCCGAACTCCCTCGGGGTGCGCTCGATGGTGATCGGCAGCGGACCGGTCTGGGTGCTGCGCAACGGCGAGCTGTTCAAGGGCACCTGGAGCCGCTCATCGCTGCACGCGCCGACGGTGCTCCAGCTGGCGAACGGGGCGCCGATCCCCCTTGCACCCGGGAGAACGTGGGTCGAGGTGCTGCCCCGGACCGGACAGGCGTCTTGGACCCCGGCCTCTAACTGAGCGCTTGCCGATCCCCGAGTGACCCCGGCAGGGTGGGGGCTCGCCTGCAGGGCGACGCTCGGGAGCGCGGCGCGCGCGAGCGATGTGGCAACGTCGACGAGTTCGCCGGGGCTTTGACGGGGGTCCGGTGGGCCGCCGGGGTCTCGAACCCCGCACCTTGGGATTAAAAGTCCCCTGCTCTGCCTGCTGAGCTAGCGGCCCGAGTGCGATCGTAGTGCAGCATGTGACCGTGTGGTTCGAGGCGCGGTGGATGCTCGGGAAACGATCGCCTTGGGATTGGATGGGGCGTGTCGTCTCGTGCGCTACGAGCCGGCGGCGGTGAGCCGCCGTGACGACGCTGTCGCGGTTGGAACTCGCTCCGGCTCGCTCAGACTCGGCGCCGCGGAGCGCAGGGTTGCTGATGCTGCTCGGTGAACGGTGCCACCATGGAGGTAGTGGAACGCATGCCACGGGGCGTGGTCGCGATGGACTACCGACGAGGAGGGCGGTGCTGGCGATGTCGAAGCCGAGAACCAAGCTGGTGGTGCCGGTAGGTCCGTGGATCGCGAGCGAGCGGTGTCTTGCGCGCACGTTCGCCTGTGCATCCTGGCCCATCGAGCTTGTCGCGGTGCTCGCCATCGGCGCACTCGCCGAGCTCGTGCAGCACCACCCAACCCTGGTGGTGGAGTGGCGCTCGCTCCGTGTCGAGCTGCGCAGCCACGACGTCGACGCGGTGACCGAGCGCGACTGGGAGCTGGCTCACCGCATCGACGTGCTCCTCGACGTTGTCGAGGACGAAATGCGCTGACGCAGGCGTCCGCGCGGCGCAGAGAGGTGTGCCGTTGGGATCAGCACGGACGGTTGGCGGCGAGCTGGATGGCGCTGAACGAGGCTCAGCTGCTCACGCGGGGAGCGGGCATGCCGTGTCGAGAGGTCGTGCGCGCAAGGACCGCAGCGAGTCGGGGAGCTAGCGGCACCTCGATGATCCCGTTGCGGTCCAGCGGATGCGCCCGTCCGGGAGGCTCTGATGCCGCGAGCCGCTCCGGGTCGTTGACCGCGAGAAGACGCGAGATGCCCGCGAGCCAGCGGAGCGTGTCGTCGTCGTGCTCGTGGAGCGGGTTGACGCTGCCGGTGTGGTCGACCACCGTCGAGACGATCAGGAGCGTACCTCGGTCGCGGTCGAAGGCTAGCTCGACGATGCGGGCCTGCTGCGGCCAGTCGATGAGCGACGCCGTGGTGACGTGGGCGATGCCAAAGGGTCCAAGAGGCGAGCGCTCGTAGCGAAGGCGGTGCCGATGCGTGTGGCCGGCGAGCCAGGCCATGACGTTGGGGTAGTGAGCCAGCAGGTGCGCCACGTCGGCGCGGGTGTGTCGTGGCTCAACATCGCGTGGCACGGTCGGGTTGACGAGGGTCTCGAGCGGGTGGTGGCTGACGAGGATCACAGGCACGTCCTCCCCGGGGCACGCTACGAGGTGCCCGTCGTCGTCGACCTTGACGCTGTGGGCGGTCTCGAGCTCGGTCGTGAGCCACGTCAGTGTCTCGTGGGCGAGTGAGCCCTGCCACCCCCCGAAAGGATTGGCAGTGTCGAGGACGAGGAGGCGCGCCCAGCCAAGGTCGATGCGCCGCCGATGAACGAACGGGGCTTGTCCGGGGCGGCGGTGGGAGCGGCTGGGGTCGGGGCTTACCCGTCGCCAGCGAGCTCCCGCGACGAGCGCGCGTGGATCGGGAGCTCGATGATCGTGGCCGCGGAGGACCTCGGCGACGTCGAGGTCGGGCTTCAGTGCGATCGGGGCGAGACCGCGCTGGGCGAAGGCCGCAAGCTCGCTACTCGGGGGCACCGTGCCCTGGATCAGCACGTCGTGGTTGCCTTCGACGAGGAGGGCCGGAAGGGTCGGGCGAGGGGCTCGGACGGGGGTGCGGAGCGCGTCGAAGAAGCCTGGCAGCTCGGGGAAGCCACGTTCGCGGCGCCACACGTCCCGGCTCGGACCTTCAGGGTGCCAGCTCCAGTCGACCCCGTCGGCCTCGCCACCGAGACCCTCCCAGCGATCGGCGAACCCGAGGGGCTGGGTCTCGGCGACGTCGGTGGCGGCGAGCTCGAGGAAGCGCCTCAGCTCGTTGTGCTGGGCGTTGTCGATGAGGTCGCCGCTCGCGACGATCAGCTCGAGGGGGAGGCCGAGGAGCGGGGAGCGCTCGATCCGAGCCATGGCCTCAAGCATGGCGGCGAGGACGTGCAGCGTGAGCGGCTCGTGGGGGCGGTAGGCCCCGAGCGGACCGAGCGCGTCGCGCAGGGCGCCACCCGGTTCGGTGTGGCGGTGGAGGAACGGGATGCGCAGCGGGCTCGCTGGGTCGAGCACGTGCACGTCGGTGAGGTGCCACAGTGCCGTCAGGCCAACCAGCCGTGAGGGCGTGACACCCGCAGCCGCGCCGCCGAGCAGCTGGTGCGCCTCGCCCGGACCCCACCCGAGCGTCCGGAAGGGGCCGTTGCCGTGGGGGAGGATCGTGTGCTCCAGGGTCGTCACGGGGTGGGTTCCTCCACGAAGAGGACCTGTCCCTGAGGGCGCACGTCGACCGGAGCCCCGGGGGCGACGCCGTCGGGGAGCTCGCCAGCCAGCGTGACGACGAGGGGATCAGGCAGGCCAGGCCAGGCGACCGTGATGTCTGCGCTCGCACCGCGGAACAGGACGCCGAGGATGCGCCCGTTGGCCTGAGGGTCCATGCGGAGCGCGAGGCGCTCCGGCCTCACCAGGGCGACCACCCGCAGTCCGGCAGGCCCGCTCCAGCCCTCTGGTGCGGCGACGGGTTGGCCGAGGACCTCGAGCTGCGTGCCGCCGAGGGTTCGCGCCTCGATGCGGTTCGCGCGGCCGACGAAGCTCGCAACGAACGGGGTTCTCGGCGCGTGGTAGATCTCAACGGGGGTCGCGAACTGCTCGATGCGACCGTGGCGCATCACGGCGACACGGTCGGCGATGCTCAGAGCCTCCTCCTGGTCGTGGGTGACGAACACGGTAGTGATGCCGAGCTCGAGCTGGATGCGCCGGATCTCCTCGCGCAGCCGCAGCCGAACTGCGGCGTCGAGAGCCGAGAGCGGCTCGTCGAGGAGGAGCACCCGGGGTTGGATTGCGAGCGCACGAGCCAGGGCTACCCGCTGCGCCTGGCCGCCGGAGAGCTGATGGGGTCGTCGGTTCGCGAGCTTGGCCAGGCCGACGAGCTCGAGGAGCTCGAGCCCCCTGCGCACACGCTCGGTGCGCGAGAGGCCGCGCAGTCGAAGCCCGAAGGTCACGTTCTCCAAGGCACTCATGGTGGGAAAGAGGCTGTAGGCCTGGAACACCATGCCGATCTGACGCCGATGCGTCGCGACGCGGGTCACGTCGCGTCCGTCGATGACGACGCGACCCGCGTCGGGCCGCTCAAGGCCAGCGAGGACTCGAAGTGCGGTCGTCTTGCCGCTGCCAGAGGGACCGACCAGAGCGACGAGCTCTCCAGGTGCGAGCTCGAGGGTTACGTCCTCGAGAGCAGCGGTGGTGCCGAAGCGCCGCACCAGCCCCTCGAGGCACACCGAGGCCCCCCGAGTTCGCGCCAGCGGCTCCTCGTCCCTTCTTGCGGCGGCGTAGTCCATGACATCCATCGGTAGGCTGCCTCCTCTAGGCCTGCTCGAGTTCCGCGCGGTGGGTGCGGCCTGCGCTGAGGACCACGACCGCCAGGACGACGACGCTCCCGACGAGCGCGAGCGTCGAGACCGCGACGGCCTCCGTCGCTTGCGAGGCGCCGATTTCCTGAAGCCATACCGGGAAGGTGGTGTAGGCAAGCAGGCTCGCCATCACGTACTCCCCGAGGGACAGGGCAAAGGTCATGGCTCCCGCTGCGAGCAGCGGGCCCTTGAGGCTGGGCAGGAGGACGTGGAGAGCGGTTCGGTGCCACCTGGCACCGAGGGAACGGGACGCCTCGGTGAGGGTGGTGAGCTCGAGTGCGCCCACGCCCGCATCGACGATGCGGTAGGCGTAGGGCAGCGCGAGCACGACGTACTCGGCGACCAAGATGGCGGGCGTCTGCGTTAGGACGGCAGGCAAGAAGCGCAGTGAGGAGGTGACGCCCAGCACGATCACGACCACAGGGACCATGATGGGGACGAGGACGAGCGCGTCCACGAGTGGGGCCACGTGCCTGGCGTGCAGCCTGACCCACAGCGAGGTCCAGGTTACGAGCGCGAGCTCGACTCCGACGGTGGCGAGGCCGATGCGCATGGAGAGCCAGAGCGACTGCCAGGCCGCCGGCTGAGTGAGGATGGCGCGGTAGGCGGCGAGGCTGAAGGCGCCGTGGGCACCCTCGACGCTGAAGCGTGCGGAGGCCGCGAGGGGCACCACGATGTACGCACCCACTGCGACGAGTACGAGGAAGGCTCCGAGGCGGCGGCTCATCGGGACCACCTGAGTTGGCGACGTTGTGCGACGGCGTAGATGACGGAGGTTACGGCGACGACGAGAATCATCTCAAGACCGAGGGCGTCGCCGACGTTGGCCTGGTTCGCGACAACGTTGCCGGCGATAAGGTTGCCGATCTCGAGTGGTACGAGCGGGATCACGCCGCCGGCCAGCGCAGCGGCGGTTGCGTAGGCCGCGAAGGCGTCGGCGAAAAGGACGAGGAGTCCCGCAAGGAGCGTCGGGGCCAGGAGTGGCAGCCCAACGTAGCGCCAGAAGTGGCGTGGGGTGCCCCCGAGCGTGGCGACCGCCTCGCGCCACTGGCGGCGCAGGCCGCTGAGGGCGGGCAGCGCGATGAGCACCATAAGAGGAAGAAGGAAGTACTGGTAGACGATCACGAGGCCCGTGACGGAGTAGAGCGAGAAGCCGTGGGCGTAAGGGTTAAAGCCAAGGTGCGCGAGTGCGAGGGTCACCGCCCCGAAGTTGCCGAGGGTGGCTACGAAGGCGAAGGCGAGGGGGACCCCACCGGTGTTGGCAAGGACGGCAGCCACACTGCTGGCGATGCGCACGAGGCGCTCGGAGCCCAGCGTCACGATGGCGATCGCTGTGGCGGTCCCGAGTACGCACGCCACGACCGCTGACGTGACGGAGAGCTCGAGGCTGACGACGAGCGCGTGCGCGAAGGCCCCTCGGGTCGCGGTGCGCAGCGCGGCGAGGCTTGGCGTGTGGTGGGAACCAGTGAGTGCACCGGCGAGCACGCCCCAGGCGGGCACCAACAGGAAGATCGCGACATAGACGACGATGGGGACGAGCCCGAGGTAGGGGCGGAGACGAGCCGCCCCAACGGCCGACCACAGCGTGGTCGGCCGTTGGGCGCTCGTGAGCGCTACACGCTCGGCCACTCGGCCACCACCGTCCGGGCTGCCGTGGCGAGCTCCGCTGAGGTCGGGAAGCTCAACGTCGGCGGGAGCGGCGGCAGCACCGAGACCGCTTGGGTGTTCACGGTGTGGTGCTGGACCATGGCCGCGAGCTCCACGGGATAGGCGTAGCCCTTGAGCCACCCATTCTGCCCGGCGGGCGAGTAGAGGTACGTCTCCCAGAGGCGAGCGGCCGCGGGATCTGGGGCGTACTTCGAGATCGCCTGGACGTAGTACGACGCGACGTGTGCGTTGCTTGGGACGAAGTACTTCCAGTCGACCTTGCCGGCGAGCTGGCTCGCGTACTGGGCCTGCAGGTAGCTCCAATCGAGGGTGACTCGACACTGGCCAGCGGCGATGCTCGCTGCGGTCGCTCCGGTGGGAACGAAGTTCTTCTCCTGCGCCAGCCTACGGAAGAAGGCGATGCCCGGGGCGATGTTGGCGTAGGAGCCGCCGTTGGCGAGCGCTGCGGCGAAGACACCCGAGAAGGCGGCTTGGGCGCTCTCGGGGTTTCCATCGAGACAGACCGCACCCCGGTAGGCAGGGTCGGCGAGCGAGGCGATCGAGGTTGGCCGCGGCACGGCGTTGGCGTTGTAGCCGATTGCGATCAAGCCGCCGTAGTCCTCGAACCAGGCGCCGTTGGATGCCTTCTGGTTGGCAGGGATCTCGGACCAGGTCGGAACCTTGAAGGGGGCGAAGAGACCCTGGTTGGCGCCCTGGATCGCGAAGGAGAGCCCGACGTCGACGGCGTCGGGCTCCTTGGCGGTACCGCGCTCGGAGCGCAACGCGGCGAGTTCTTCGCCACTGGACCCCTCGGGGTTGGCATCGGTGATGGTGATCCCGTAGCGCTTCTCGAAGCCAGCCATGATCGCGCCGTAGTTGGCCCAGTTCGCGGGCAGAGCAATGACGTTGAGGTGACCCTCGGCCTTGGCGGCCTTGACAAGCGCAGCCATGCCCCCGCAGGCCTGGATCGACGTGGCCGTCGCCCAGCAGTTGGCGGCGGGCTGCTTGGCCGCGGTGGCGGCGGACCCGCACGCAGCCAGGGCGGCGCCAGCAGCAGCAATGCTCGCGAGCGCGATCCCGCGACGGTGGATGGTACGTGGCATGGTGCTCCCTTCCAGGAGAACGACGTCTACTGGCAGAGAACGCTACGGAGGCGAGGTGACCAGGAGCTCTCGGCGCGGCAAACCTTCATCGGCGGCTGCGTGAACACCGGGTTGCTGGCTGTGGGACAGTGCTGGGAGCAGCAGAACGGCCCGCAGCTGCGGGCCGTTCTGGTGGGGTGTGGGGGAGTGGTTGGTGCTTCCCACAGTAGGCCACGAACCTGGGAGCTAGGTGGGGAGCCGGTCTCGGGTTCCTGGGCGTGGCTGAGGAGTCAACGGGCGTGCCGGGGCTCCGGCATGGGCGTGCTGTGGCGAGGCTGCGCTTGCTCCTCGGGAGGAGCAAAGGATCGAAAGAAGAGCCAGAACACGACTGCACTGGCGGTCTGGATGAGGCCACCCAGTATGAACGGTAGCTCCAGGCTGACCTCGTCGAAGAGGTAGCCCGTGATCGTCGGCCCGATGGCCATCGCGAGCTGGGAGGGGAGGTTCGACAAGGCCGACACCTGGCTCTGCTCCTCGGGGTCGGCCATGGCCAGCGCGTAGGACTGGCGCAAGGGCAGGGCGATGCGCTGGGCGAACATGCGCACGAGGTAGATGGCTCCGGCGATCACGATGGTCGGGGCGAGGGCCATCGGCACGAGGAGGAGGCCCTGGGTAACCCGCAGCACCGCGGTTGCGCGCACGGTGCCAAAGCGCGCTGCGATGCGCGGGGCCACGATGCCGGAGCCGAGGGTCACGACGTTGACGACGAGGTACAGCTCGCCAATGGTTACCTGGCTCGCACCGTAGCGGACGTGGAGCCAATAGGTCACGAAGGAGCCGAACATGCCCACAGCGAGGCCGTTGAGGGTGTTGGTGGCCCAGAGGCGGTAGAGCAGCCAAGCCGAGCGGTGGGGGAAGGCGAAGAGGCGGGCGGGCCCAACACCACCGACGCGGCTGGTTCGCGGCGTATCGCGCACGAGCAGCCCGAGCAGTGCCGCAAGGCCTGCGAAGCCCGCAGCGAACAGCATCGATGGGCGAAAGGCCGCGGTGGCGACGGCCTGGGCGACGTGCTGGTGGCCCAGCAGCGCGGCCAGTGCAGTGCCGACGAGGGCGCCCGCAGTCGAGGCGATGGAGACGAGAGAGAAGGCTCGGTTGCGCTCTTGGGGGCTCACCGCGCGCACCAGCAGCTTTGACTCCGCTGGCTGGTAGGGGCCGACCATGCCCGCCCCAGCCCCAGCTCCTCGCCCGAAGGAGCCGAGCGCGGCAAAGGCGAAGAGCACCCAGGTGGTGCGGGTCTCGGCATAGGCGAGTCCAGCGATCGCCGTGGTCGCCGGTACGGCCACCATCCAGACCTTGGAGCCGAACCGGTTCGTCGACAGGCCGATGAACTGCGAGAGAGCTGCTGCCACGAGCGCCACGACCAGGTAGAGCGCACCGAGCTCGAGTCCGCTGAAGCCAAGGGACGCGAGGTAGAGCGGCACGGCAATGCCGGCGATGGCGCGGGAGGTGCTCATCGCAAGCCGAGCGAGGAAGATGACAGTCACGTCGCGGGAGCGCAGCACACCGCGCCAGCTCTCAGCCACTCGAGCCATGCTGCCTCCGCGCCGTGAACCTAGGTTACCAGACGGTTACCAATCTAGTTGCACGGCACAACTAAGTGCACCGCATCACTGGACCCGGGCTTAGCCGATGTCGGGGCTGAACCCCTGGCGGATGAGGTTCTCGCTTACGACCTGCTGGTCGAGAAACTGGAGCAGGTAACTGGGACCGCCGGCCTTGAAGCCGACGCCCGAGTGGCCGAAGCCGCCGAACGGGTGACGCCCCGGGATCGCTCCGGTGATCGGGCGGTTGACGTAGATGTTGCCGGCGCGCGCGGCGCTGGTGGCGCGCTCGATGGAACCGGGGGAGCGCGAGTAGATGCCCTGGGTGAGCGCGTAGTCGGAGTCGTTCGCGAGCTCGATCGCGTGGTCGAGGTCGGCGGCGACCGCGACGGCGAGAACGGGTCCGAAGATCTCCTCGCGCCATACGGCGCTGGAGCGGGGTGCGTCGGTGATGATGGTGGGCGGGACATAGCTGCCCTCGGCGGGGACCTCGGAGGCCTGCCAGGCGATGCGTGCCTTGCTCGGCAGGTCCTCGAGCACGCCGAGGATGCGCTGCTGGGCCTCGTCGTCGATGACCGGCGGGATGACGACGTGCGGGCTGCGCGGATCTCCGATCGGTAGCTCCTGGGCAGCGGCGACGAGCCGGGCGAGGAAGGCGTCGGCGATGCGTTCGTGCACGATGACCCGGGAGGCCGCCGAGCACTTCTGGCCCGCGAAGCCGAATGCGCTGGTTAGGACACCCGGGATGGCCTGGTCGAGGTCCGCGTCGGCATCGACGATGATGGCGTTCTTACCACCGAGCTCCGCAATGACGCGCTTGAGCTCACGCTGGCCCGTGCGCAGCTGGCTCGCTCGGGCCACGATCTCGAGTCCGACGGCCTTCGAGCCGGTAAAGGCGATGGTGGCCACCTCGGGGTGCTCGACGAGCGCTCGCCCCACCGTCTCGCCGCGTCCTGGCAGGAACACGAGTGCTCCAGACGGCAGCCCAGCAGCCTCGAAGGCTTCGAGGATCCAACTCGCAGTCCAGGGCGTCTGCTCGGCAGGCTTGAGGATGGTCGGGTTTGCGGTGACGAGCGCAGCTGCGGTCATGCCCATGGGGATTGCTAGCGGAAAGTTCCACGGCGGGACGACGGCACACACGCCACGTGGACGGTAGCGCAGTCGGTTGCGCTCGCCCGGAGGCGAGTCGAGCCGGTCCGCCCGGGCCAGGCGGCGAGCCATGATTGCGTAGTAGCGCAGGAAGTCCTCAGCTTCCCCGACGTCGTTGTCGGCCTCGACCCACGGCTTGGCGGCCTCGAGGATCTCGGTCGCGACGATGCGGGCTCGGTGGCGTTGGAGGTATTCGGCGGCGCGCTCGAGAATGGCGGCTCGCTGCTCCCAGTCAAGGCTGAGCAAAGCTGGCGCCTGCTTGGCTGCGCAGGCGACCGCCTCGTCGACGAGGTCGGTGTCGGGGTCGGCCGCGAGCGCGACGACCTGTGCTCGCCGTGCCGGGTTGCGGCTCTCGATCCTGGCATCGTCGATCACGCGGTGAGCACCTAGGCGCGCGGGCACCTCGACGGGATGGGTGAGCTCGCACTCCAGCGTCGCGATGGCCTCGGCTTGGCGACGACGGACCTCCTGGAGTCGGTACTGGGTTTGCGGCGTGTGACGGTAGCCGGGCGGGATGGTTGGTGGCATGACACTGGTAGGTCGCGGGTGGGGTGGGGCCAGCAGGTCGTCGAGCCGTTCGTGCTCGCCGAAGCGCTGGCGCACGAACGAGGAGTTGGAGGTGTTCTCAAGCAGTCGGCGCACCAGGTAGCTCATACCAGGGAGGAGCTCGCCGACCGGCGCGTAGATGCGCACGGCGTTGCCCCGACGGCGCACCGCGCTGGCAAGGGGCTCGGCCATGCCGTAGAGCATCTGGATTTCGAAGCGTTCGGGGTCGAGCTCCCTTGCCTCAGCTTCGGCCAGCACCACTGCGAGGCTGCGCAGGTTGTGGCTTGCGAAGGCGGGGTGCACGCGATCGGTGGCATCGAGTAGCAGGCCAACCGAGCGCTCGTAGGAGCGATCGGTCGCTGCCTTGTCGAGGAAGACCGGAGGCTCCACACTCTCGGTCAGCGCCTGGGCGACCTCGGTGTCCCAGTAGGCGCCCTTGACGAGTCGGATCCAGATCCTGGGCCTGTGTGAGCGAGGCAAGCGCGCCAGGAGCGCGTCGAGCTCATCGAGGTGGCGGCGAAGGTAGGCCTGGAGCACGACGCCAAGCTGGAGTTCGGCGAGTCCCGGGTGCTCGAGGAGTCTCCAGAAGACCGCGAGGGTGGTCTCGTAGGTGTCGTAGTGCTCCATGTCGAGGAAGAGCACGCTGCCCTCGGCCTGGGCTGCCTTGGCGAGAGGCTCGAGCCGCTGGACGACGTCGTCGACGACGACATCGTGGGCAAGCGCGGACCAGCGGGCACTCAGCGCGCTCGGCTTGACGGAGATACTCACGGGTGGCCCGAGCAACGGCCCGCGGAGGGTGAGCACATCCCGGGCTCGCACGAGTCGTTCGTGGATGTCGGTGATGGCGGTGAGGTAGCGCTGCGACTCCAGCTGTGTGAGGACCCGCTCGCCGAGGAGATCGACGGTGGCGGTGTAGCCGTGCGCAGCCAGACGAGCCACCCCCTCGACGACCTTTCGAGGGTTCTCGGCCACGATGAACTGGCGGGCCATCTCAAGGATGTTCTCGCGGGTGAGCCGTTCGAGGAGCCAGCGTCCAGCTGCGACCCGCTCGGCGAGGCGCTCCCCTGCGCGCATCCAGGCGGGGCTGCGCGAACCCAGGTACTCCCGCAGGTGCCGCGCGACGTCGTCGGGACTGGCCAGCGTGGGGAAGACGTCAACGAGCTGGAACAGGTTGGCTCGGAAGACAGGGTCCTCGAGCGCGGCCGCCATCACGCGGCCTGCGAGCCCTTCGAGGCCGAAGACGCCGCTCGTGCCCTCGACGCTCGCGAGCTCTCGCCCGATCGCCTCGATCCTGGATTGCGTGGCTGCCACGCAGGCGAGCTTACCGAAGCACGAGCGGGCGCACCAAGGTCAGACGGCCTAGTAGGGTCCGAGGATGGAGAGCGAGCCGAGGTCATCCTGGGGCACGTAGGGCTCCCGGTACAGCGACGAGGGGTCGGCTCCGAGCGCTAGGGCAGCGACCCGGGTGTCCTCGACGAAACCCTCGGGGCCGGCGATGAAGACGGCGACGCCCTCAAGCGAGCCGACGAGCTCCGGCAGGATCGCCGGGATCCTGCCGCGCGGCGGCGGCCCCTCCTCGCGGGTGAGTGTGCGCACGAAGCGGAAGTTCGCATAGCGCTGCTCGAACCAGCGGAGCAACCCGCGTGGGTACACGTCGGCCTCGGTGCGGGCAGACAGGATGAGGGTAACCGGGTGGCGAAAGCCGCGTCGCAACGCCGCGTCGGTGAGGGCGAGGATCGGTGCGAGCCCCGATCCAGCAGCGAGGCAGACCACCGGCGTCTCGATCGCCGGGTCGCCGATGAAGGCGCCGTAGGGACCGTTCAGGGTTAGTGTGGTACCTACTGGCTGGTCGAGGAGCCAGCCGCTTGTTCTCCCGAAGCGCTCGCGGGTGACGAAGAAGTGCAGCTCACCGTCGGGTCGTGGGGCGTTGGCGATGGAGTACGCCCTCCGAGGTGCATCCGGCGGGTTGCCTAGGTGGACGTACTGGCCGGGCCAGTAGCGCAGGGGCTCCTCCTCTGGACGTAGCACGAGCTCCACGATCGCCGGGGTCCGCTCGATGTGGTCGACAAGGGTGAAGGGCACGTTGGTGCGCGGAGGAAAGAGCACCGGGCGCGCGTCGATGGTCCCCCACTCGATCTCGAGCACCTCGGAGAGGGGCTTCGCCATGCACATGACGCCGTAGCCTCGCTCGCGCTCCTCCTGCGACAGTGCCATGTCGAGGACGAAGCCCTGGTCGAACTCGCCCGAGCGAACCTTGACCTTGCACTCGCCACAGGTTCCAGCTCGGCAGTTGTTGGGGAGCGCCCATCCCTGGGCCTCGAGAGCTGCGAGGACGGTCGAACCTGGAGGGCACGGCACCTCCCGCCCCGACGGATAGAGCCGAACGATCGCCACCTACCCCCTCCTCGTACGCCCTTCGCTCGCAACGGTGATTGACACACACCCACCTGGCTGCTAAGGTCAGCATAACCGACCGACCGGTCGGTCGGTCGCAGCACCGACCAGCGTGCAGGGGAGCAAGCGCGCCCAGCATGCGCAGGGCGGGACGTGTCTGCGAAGGCAACACTAGCCAACGAGGAGGAGTGATGGCAGCAGCGGACGTCAACGCCGGACAGGAGCGGCCGCCGGCGATCGAGCAGCCGAACATCTTCCCGCTGTCGTGGGAGCGACACACCGCCAAACTGGAAGAGATCTGGCAGTCCTCGCAGCGCGAGTACTGGGATCCCGCTCGTCTGCCGTGGGACACGCTGCAGCCGGAGCGCATGAGCGACGAGGAGCGCGAGGCAGTGGCCTACTGGTTCTCGCTCCTGTCGGTCTTCGACGCTTCGGCGCCTCCGGTCTTCGCCACGGCGCTCATCCATGCCTACGAGGTCCACGAAGAGGACCCGGTGCGTCGCGCGTTCTTCTCCATCACCCGTGACGAGCAGAATCACGAGATCGTCTGCGGAGAGGCGATCTCCCGGCTCACGCCGGGTGGTCCGCTGAACTACGAGCCCAAGAGCGAGATCGGGCGCCTTGCCAAGCGTAACGTCGAGTGGCTCTACCACAACGGCGCTCGCTACTGGAAGGGCTACCAGAAGGCGGTACCTCGTTACTCGATGGCAGTGCTCTTCAGCTCGTTCCTGATGGGCGAGGTTGCTTCCTCGACGCTCTTCCACTACATGTACACCCACACCCGCATCCCCGTGTTTCGCGAGGCCTTCCGAGCTATCGGTCGCGACGAGGGTCGGCACATGGCGATCTGCCTGGCACTCATGGAGCGTGATTATCCGCGGATCGCCCCCGAGGATCGAGCCATCGTGACCAAGCAGATCCGGGCTGGTTACGTCTTCTTGTCCGGCGTGCTCTTCGAGCCCCCCGCCGAGTTCTGGGAGCTCCCCAGCGACTTCATCGCGAACCAGCGCGCCATCGAGGAGGTGGCACGCCAGGCTGGGCTGGGGATCGCCAGCTACGATGAGAAGCGCGAGAACTGGCGGCAGGCGATGCTCAACGTCAAGGGCGTACTCGATCGCTACGGGATCCCCTTCCCAGCGATTCCCGAGGTTGGCATCACGGGGGAAGAGGTGGCTGACGTCGAGTGGGACGAGATCATTCCGGTGTTCTAAGGACGGATCCGGCAACGCCTCTCGGTGTGGTCGGCGGCGGAACCATGGGGGCTGGGATCGCCGCCCAAGCGGTCATCAATGGGTTTCCAGTGCGCGTCGTGGAGGCCTCCGAGGCCATGGTTGGGCCTGCCACGGCGCGCATCGAGGCTAACCTGCGTCGCGCGCTCGAACACGGTGCGGATCCGGAGCGCTTCGCGCCATGGTGGGTGGGTGCCTCGTTCGAGCCTTTGGCCAGTGCTCCGCTCATCGTCGAGACGGTGCCGGAAGTCGTCGAGCTCAAGCGCGAGGTGCTCGACCAGGTCTCCCGGCTTGCACCTGAGGCGTTGCTCGCGACCAACACCTCGTCAATCCAGGTTGATGAGTTGGCCTCGAGTGTGGTGTATCCCCAGCGCTTCGGGGGCCTGCACTTCTTTAACCCGGTCCCAGCGAGCGCACTCATCGAGGTAGTCGTGGGTCGCGCGACGACGGTCGCGACCGTCGATGCACTCGTGGGCGCGGCGCGCGACCTTGGCAAGGAGAGCATCGTGGTCAAGGACTCTCCGGGGTTTGCGACGTCCCGTCTCGGCGTAGCCCTGGGTCTTGAGGCCATCCGGATGGTGCAAGAGGGTGTCGCGAGCGTCGAGGACATCGACCGTGGTATGCAGCTCGGCTACCGCCACCCCATGGGTCCTTTGCGCTTGAGTGACCTGGTGGGCCTCGACGTGCGCCTGTCGATCGCTCGCTACCTCGCAGCGCGACTAGGACCCCGGTTTGAGCCACCGCAGCTGCTCGTCGACATGGTCAACCGTGGCGAGCTGGGTCGCAAGAGTGGTCGAGGGTTCTACACGTGGTAGGGGATTACCCATACCTGCGCATCGAGGTGGCTCAGCACGCGGCAACGATCGCGCTCGATCGCCCGGAGGCAGCGAACGCTCTCTCGCTGGAGGTGGTCCGGTCCCTGCATCGGGTCCTCGACGAGTTGGCGAGCGAGCCGCGCATGCTCGTCATCACGAGCGCCCATCCTGGGCTCTTTGTTAGTGGTGCCGACATCGCGGAGCTCGCTGAGCGCGGGACGGAGGAGGCTCTCCAGGGTATCAACGTTGAGCTCTTCGACCGGTTGGCGCGCTGGCGCTGGCCAACCATTGCTGCGATTGACGGTCCGGCCGTGGGCGGAGGTCTCGAGCTCGCCCTGGCCTGTGACCTTCGGGTCGCGACCCCTCGCAGCTGGTTTCGCCAGCCGGAACTTGAGCTCGGGATCCTGGCGGGTGCCGGTGCGAACCATCGCCTCGTGGACCTCGTCGGTCTCGCGCGAGCTCGACGCATGCTGCTGCTCGGGGAGCGCATGGACGCTGAGGCCGCGCTCGGGGCCGGTCTCGTCGACGCCCTCGCCGAGGACGCACTGGGGCGAGCTGGCGAGCTCGCCGAGGAGCTGGCTCGCCGTCCCTGGCGTGCCTTGGAGCTCACGAAGCTAGCCCTGCGACACGCGTCGAGGCCGTCGACGCGGGACCTGGACGTCGTCGCGCAGGCCGTTCTCTTCGCGAGCGAGCAGAAACGCGAGCGGATGACGGCCTTCCTCTCGCGCCGGCGTGCGCGACGTAGTTCGGACGTGGAGGCGCAGGGTGAGTCTTGAGCGTCAGCTGCCAGGAGTTGTGAGCCCGAGCGAGGAAGTCGTCGTCCTGCGCGATGGGCCTGTGGTCGAGGTGTGGCTCAATCGGCCCGCGCGGCGGAACGCTACGACGTCGTCGATGATGCGAGCGCTGGCGAACGCGCTCGAGGGGGTCGGTGCCGACGCCCGGGTGCTCGTGCTCGGCGGGGTCGGCTCCGTCTTTTGCGCTGGCCGCGATCTCGTCGAGCTTGATCCCGAGCACGACGATGCCGAGGCTGTGCTCGCCCAGACGTACCACCCCGTCTTCGCCCGGCTGCGTGCGCTCCAGGTGCCGACAATCGCAGCCGTCCACGGCGCGGCGCTTGGCACCGGGCTCGGACTCGCTCTCGCTTGCGACCTGATCGTGGCCTCGGCAAGCTGCCGGCTCGGTTCCCCCTTCGCGCGGCTGGGGGCCATCCCGGACTCGGGCGCGCATCTGGCGTTGCTGGCAGCCCTGGGGCGTCACCGAGCTATGGGTGTGATCCTCGGTGGTGAGGTGCGTCCGGCGAGTGATCCGCTCATGGCCCCGCTAGTGACGACGGTCGTTGCCGACGAGGAGTTCGAAGAGCGCGTGGGCGACCTCGTGCGCCGTGTGGCAGCGGGTCCGACGCAGGCCTTCCTCGCGTCGCGTCGCATTCTCGACGAGCTCGAGGCAGGACGTCGCGAGGCCGGGCTCGAGCTCGAGGCTGCCTGGCAGGGCCGTCTAGCACGATCCCGCGACTTCGCGGAGGGAATGCGGGCGTTCCAGGAACGGCGCGATCCACGGTTCGAGGGGCGATGAGCACTGCCGGGCTTCCCACCGATGAGCGGCGTGCCCAGATCCTGGCCGTCGCCGCGTTACTGTTTGCGCGCGAGGGCTATCACGGCGCCTCGATGGCCTCCCTCGCGCAGCTCGTTGGGGTCTCGAAGGCTGGCCTCTACCACCACTTCCCGACCAAGGAGGCGATTCTCGCTGAGCTTCTCGTCGGCTACGCGGAGGGCTTGGCTGCAGAGGTCGAGGAGATCGCCGACGGCGAGGCCAGTGCCGAGGAGCGGCTACGAGCGCTGGTGGCGCGGCTCGTGGAGCGCTACGAGGGCGAGGCGGACCTCCACAGAGTCCAGCTCAACGAACTGGCGCGTCTTGGAACCGAGGAGCAAGAGGCGGTGCGCGAGGCTGAGCGGCGCGTGGTTCGAGCGATGGAGCGACTTGTGAGCGCGATCGCACCCGGGCTTGCTCCAGGCGAGGTCCCGGTGGCAGCGATGAGCATCTTCGGCATCCTGAACTGGCACCCGACCTGGTTCAAGGAAGGCGAACTCCAAGGCAGCGAAGGTCGACTCGCCCGCAAGGAGTACGCCACGTGGGTGGCGGACTTCGTCGTGGGTGGCCTGCGTGCGCTGGATGCGGCGCGTCGGGGCGGTGGGGATGGAGGTGGTGGAACGTGAGCCCTGCCGAACTGGCTGCTCGCTGTGCTGCGGTTCTCTGGGAGCGCGATGTCGCGAGCCGTGCGGCTGGCATGGAGCTCGAGGGTGTCGGCCCTGGATGGTCGCGACTACGAATGCGGATCCGGGCTGACATGGCCAATGGCCACGGCATCGCGCACGGCGGGTACCTCGTCCTGCTTGCGGACAGCGCCTTCGCGTTCGCCTGCAACACCTACGACGACGTCACCGTGGCGCAGGGCCTGGAGGTGCAGTTCCTCGAACCGGCTCGTGTCGGGGAGGTACTTGTTGCCCATGCGCGTGAGGTCGTACGCCGTGGTCGAAGCGGGGTCTACGACGTCGAGCTGCGGCGCGGGGACGAGCTCGTGGCCATGTGTCGAGGTCGATCTCGTTCGCTGGGTCGCCCCATCCTTGGTGAGCAGTAGGGAGGGACTATGCGTCGTGCGTGGTTGGTGGTAGGAGCTCGGAGCCCGTTCGGGCGCTACGGAGGATCCCTCGCCGGGGTGCGGCCAGATGACCTCCTAGCCGCGGTGCTCGCCGCGGCCGTGGAGCGGGCCGGTGTGCCACCTGCCTCCATCGACGAGGTGATCGCTGGCTGCGCCAACCAGGCAGGCGAGGACAATCGCAACGTCGCTCGCATGGCCGTCTTGCTGGCCGGCTTCGGCGAGCACGTACCTGGCATCACGGTGAATCGGCTGTGTGCCTCGGGTCTTGAAGCCGTGCTCGAAGGTGCTCGCCGCATTAAGACCGGGGACGCCGACCTCGTGGTGGCAGGGGGCGTTGAGTCGATGAGTCGCGCACCGTTCGTGCTCGGCAAGTCCGGCCGCGCCTTCGCGCGTGACGTCGAGCTCTACGACACCACCATCGGGTGGCGCTTCGTGAACCCCCGCATTGCGGCCGAGTACGGCGTCGAGTCGATGGGCGAGACCGCGGAGAACGTGGCGGTCGAGTTCGGCGTTGCTCGTGAGGATCAGGACCGCTTCGCGCTGCGCTCACAGGAGCGCGCGCTCGCAGCTCAGGCACGTGGCCGCTTTGAACGCGAGATCGTGCCGATTCAGGCACCCCAGGGTCGGGAGGTGGTGGAGGTCGTCAAGGACGAGCATCCGCGCGCAACCACTCTGGAGCAGCTCGCACGCCTACGCCCGGCTTTTCGCGAGGGAGGATCGGTCACCGCCGGGAACTCGAGTGGCGTGAACGACGGTGCGGCGGCGGTGGTGCTCGCGAGCGACGACGTCGTCGAGCGCCTGGGCCTCGAACCACTCTGCGAGGTGGTCGCAGGGCAGAGTGCCGGCGTGCCTCCACGCATCATGGGTATCGGGCCTGTCCCGGCTACACGGCGGCTGCTTGAGCGACTCGACATCAAGCTCTCCGATCTCGACCTCGTTGAGCTCAACGAGGCCTTCGCATCGCAGGCGGTGGCGTGCCTGCGAGAGCTCGGGTTGCCGCACAGCCCGGGTGACGACGTGGTGAATCCGAACGGTGGAGCGATTGCGCTTGGCCATCCTCTCGGGGCCTCAGGGGCCCGTCTTGCGCTCACGGCGGCACTCGAGCTGGCCGAGCGAGACGGCCGCCAGGCGCTCGTGACTATGTGCGTGGGCGTGGGGCAGGGGGTCGCCGCGTTGCTGCGGCGGCCCTAACCAGGCGTCTGAGCCTGGAACCGTGACTGACGGGTCTGCCTGTGGGCGCAGGCAGCGAACGAGGGTGTCGCGATCTCGTCCGAATCGAGGACAGCTTGTAGAGGTTCCGAGGCTGCTTCGACCTGAACGACTGTCGGTACGTCGCAACCCGTCGGACGTCAGGCCTGGGTCACCTCCACGGACGTGGTGTAGTGAGCCGAGTCGCCTTGGGCCCGTAGGGAGGTGCTTGTGGAGCGGCGGCCACCGTGTGATCCTTCTTGAGCAAGCAAGCTCAGCAAGGAGTCACCACGATGGCCACCACCTCCTCCTCTGGACCTCATCGCCCTGGTGCCAGAGCACCTGGCCAAGGCTCACCCGGATCTCGTGCGCTCGTTGCTCA
>Ga0080006_1145024_pt1 | contig 44893 bp, 38 predicted proteins | sample RS3BMetagenome_FD_69209 | JGI IMG/M metagenome (GOLD analysis project Ga0080006, IMG submission 69209) | Ferric oxide microbial mat and aquatic microbial communities from Rainbow Spring, Yellowstone National Park, USA - RS3B (SPADES... ... | reverse complement strand
CGCCCCCTCTCTCCCGGCCCCCCGGCGCTGCCGTCTTCGAGACCCCCACCGCCATAAACCTCGACTCGCAAAGAAGACCAAAACTGCCAAGCCAAGCGTGCCGGGGAGCAATCGCCGTTGTTTGCCCGAAACTGCTTCGGTCGCGCGGTCCTCGACCCCGAGCAAGCTCTTTTCGCGCTCACGGGTGGATTGCGGGCCGGTCTGCACAGAGCCGTTGCTTTTAGGAGCAGATAAACGTTGTTCAGACCACAGCCGTTGCCGCGGCTGCATCGCCTCTGCGTGGTGGCGCGCACGGCGTCGGTGGCCACTCGCCGCACGCCCTGCATACAACGAAGCTGCAGCTCGGCTGGCCCCGAGGTCTGAACCCATGGAGCTGGTGCTGCAGCACCAAGATACTTCAGGTAGGGCAACTGCTCCGAGCAGCAACGCCACACACGCGCTTCAACCGGGCAGCAAACGCGAGTCGAATGCACTGCAGCCACGGTACCCAGCGCCAGGTACAATGTTGCACTCGGCCAGTGTTGCTTGCGAGCGCGCACCATCGCACACAGAACGGGATATATCGGTAAAAAAATGTATAAAACAAACGTTCTCCGTCTGGGCGTCGCGCATCGCCGCCACCCAGGGACAAGTGTTTGTGGCGCACGAGCACCTGCCACAGGCTCGCGTGTGTGCCGCAGACACCGCAAGTGTCGGGCAGCGGTCGATAGAGTTTACAGATGTCGGGGCCAGAGGACGGGCGGCAGACGATAGACGCCGTAGCGGCCAGCAAGGTGGTCTCGCGTACCGCAGTTACCTGGAAGCGACATGTTTCCGGATGCGTTTCTATCGTTTATGGAGCTGGGGCGATTATGCAGGCTGGAACGGAATTCGTGATAGCAACAGTCCCGATTCGTGAAGAAAGGCGGCATGCACTTGGGCATAGTGACAAGCAGAGAGCAGGACGGCTCTTTGGTCTTGGGCAGCTCGCGCTGGTGGAGGTTGCGGTAGCGGCCCAAGTCAAGCATCAGGTTTCTGGTATCTCTTGAACCATGGCGTCGATTTCGACAAAGACCTTGGGCTATGGTTAACAGGCAGTATACTCCGTGTGCAACATGGAACGGCTGATCCGTCTTTGTCTCTGAAGCGCAGATGCAAGGCTTCAAGATGACTTGTTTCGGGATCGCGCAGCAACATGAGCGGATTCGGATATCGATCGAGCGCTACGAGCTTGAGGCGGCAGCGGTGGTGCTGGTACTGCCGCAGGCGCGCCGCGGATGCATTGTATCCGTGAGCGCTGGGTAGCTCGTGGGAGGTTTCTCGGCTCGGATTTGTGTCTCACAAGGTTCGATCAAGTAAAAAGCTCTTGTGGAATGCCCAAGCCTCCACTTCCAGAGACTATTTTGGAGGAAGAACGTTCCGCATGTCCGACGAAATCACGCGGGCACTGCGTTCTAGACCCACGCGGTGGCGAGTGCCTCAGCACCGTCTGCGCAGCTGGACCGCTCTCTCTCTGAGTCCAGCAAAGAGGCTGAGGAGCGTGCTCAGCGTCCACGCTGCCTCCAAGTCGACCACCTCCTCCAGCGTGTCGTTCTGTGTCCAGGCGATCGTCTTGACCTCACCTCTCTCTCTCGCAGGTTCAAGACCTCGGGCTGACATCTACACAAGCGGCACTAGAGCACCGCAACGTCGTTCTGTCCCTGCTGGTTGTGCGCGGCAGCAACGTCTCATCCAGCGCCGCTGCGGGTGCCTGTGGAAGCCTCGGCACCCGAATCGTCACCGGATGCAGCGCGCGCCTTTTCTTGACGGCAAGGCTAGCCTGGTGTCAGTGGACCCTCGCCATCTTTCGAGAAAAACGGCATCCGTTACCCCATTGAGTCACCGTCACTGCGTACCCCAGCGATCATGTTGCGCTGAAACGCAATCGCGAACACAGCTCTGCAGTAGGTGCTTCATTGGATGGACCCCACAACACGTGTCAATAAATGTCCCAATAGGCGCACACAGCCGGGCAACGGTGCAGCACAGAACCTCGCTCGCGTACCGGTCAGTGCGCACGAGCACTCCATACGTTTCGCTTGCTCGTGCAGCTCCAGGTCTGTTTCGCCTGTACTCCCGCAACTGGGTGGAGCGTGCGCGGCATCGCACGTTAGTGCGTAGCGCTGAACTCGTTGTGCGCTCATCAGACCCTGTCTGGGTCCGCGAAACTAGTTTGTGGGCAGAGCTCGAGCCTCTGGTGCACCGCGTTTCCTATGCAGCGGTTTCTCGATAGCATAAGTGCAGCGACGCAGGCAAAGTCTCCGGCGGAGCACGAGACACTGGTCGCCATGGCCGACCTCTACGCTATCATCACTTGCGTGGAGTACCTGGAGCGGGCGTGGCGCGCTAACGCCGTCTCCGATGAAGACTACACACGCAACTGCTCACGATTGATCGCACAGTTTCGGGCAACGCGTCAGCTCGTCATGGACGATGTGCCGTCTGTGATATCCTTTCTTGAGGAGTACCACCTCGCTGCCCGAGCGGCGATGAATCGACTGCAGGTCGGTGTGCCTGCCACCGTCGAGCATGCAAACAGCAGCGATGAGACGCGACGGCGTAACTTTACAGCGGCTGCAATACAGGCAACCGAGGCGTTCTTGACATTCCGTGACGCGTTGGAACTTGGCGAGCGTTCGGTCGACCGTTTGCTCCCGTATTTGCGAGAAATCCTGCTGGTCCTCGGCAGAATGGGCGCGGTTTTTGGGACAGCCGACGGTGACGCTACCGTCCAGAGAGAGCGCATTGTGCAGTGGGTTCGGCGTCTAGACGCAATGCACGCCTATGAGCAGATCACTGAGGAAGACAAACGACAACTCGCGCACGACGTCGATACGCTGTACGATACCTTCCGACGCCGAGTAGGCGAGCTTGAAATGTAGGTCGTGCGGCACGGCGACGTCATATGGAAACGGAGACCCTAACGGGATACGGGCCTGATGCAGCACGCCTATCATCATTGATGATCCAGCGAAAAGTACCCAGATGGGTTCAATCAAAGCGTACTACGTACTGCATGGACTGGTACCTGGTGCGAAAGGCAATCGAAATTGCGATAGCAGCAGCAGTAGTAGTAGTAGTAGCGCATCCAGGCTTTATATTCGAGCCGCATGCTGCCTTACAAGGAGGCATCCTCTCGCGCGTGCTGTGAGGGCTTCGATTCACGCTGCTTCGCACTGGATTCCAGTGCATCTGCCCGAGAGATGCTCGACCGAAGAGGTCGCCTTGCCTTCCCCGGATGACGCCTGTGTCCCTTTTGGATGCGGCCCTGGATGCGCCCAGCAGCTCCTGTGGCAGAAAAACGCCGCTCTCGAGGCACCCGCTTTCGAGACTCCTCCGGATACGAACGACGACGTTGTTGCTTTCGGGGCTGCCTCACCGAACGACTCCAGGCGCTCTGGGGGTTTGGGCGCTCCGGCCGCACGTCGACTACCGTCGCTCGGCGGATACGTAAAGGCAGCCAGGTATTATGCGATGACGGGAAGGGTCGTGCAGGTCGCCACCACAGCAGCGGATCAGCAGCAGGCATGAAAACCGAACCCGTCTCTGGCTTCAGGTTTGTTGCAGACGCCGGAGGAGCAGTCAACGCGCCCTGTTTCGGGGAGTGCTCGTTGCTCGCTGACGCTGCGGCATCCTGCAGAGGTTGCTGCGGCTCTGTAGCGGCAAGCATGCTCGGTTGCTCCGCATCGTCGTTCATCCGCGAAACAGGCGCCTCTACCTCCGCTGCGTCTTTCTTCAGCTCAGGATCATGCTGCGCAGTTTCTTCTCGGCGCTGATGCTCCGCCATCGACGACTGCTGAATACCAAGCCAGCGCTCTTCCTCCGCTCGCAGAACATCGGGTTCCATCGGAGGACCTATGCTGAGCCGTGCGAGCACCCAGTTCGCGGTATGCTCATCCGCAAAAACAGCGTTACACGAGGAGTCATTGATCCACTCTATCCAGCTCGGCTCGATGCACTCGTTCTCCACGAAATAACGTTTCAAGTCTCGCGTGGATAAACGATCCACTCCGTAGAGGTGCAACGCCTCAGGGCGCGGAGCCTCTCCCTCGGCAACGTGTCGAGGCTTCTCCAGCGTCTCAAACGGCACCAGTACGGCGCCCTCGGGGAGCAGAAACGGATCCACGTCCGTAAACCCATACGTTGTGGCGGGCTGGTCGAAGAGTTGCGCCCACAGAGGGCGTTCTCGCTGTTCTGCTTCACGCGAGAGGTCGAAACCGCTCACAAGAGCTCCAGTCTCCGCGAACAAGGGTGCAGGAGCCGCCCCGCTGCTTCCGGCCAGCGTCGAGACGAACGTTTTCGAATGCTCTCCGCCAAACGAATCCGCCGGAGCGGACGTCATCCTCGTACGGTAGCTAGACGGAGCCCTTCCGTTCGACTATCGAGTAAAGAGCCGCTTTCTCGTTCTGAAACTGGTCGCCCACAGCGTCGAGCGTCGAGCGACAGCCTCAGCACTCGTTCGTGCCCTAAACTCGCGTTGAATAAAACTGGAACACTGATGTGTACGCTCTGTTCTTGTCATTCGATAATTGTTTTAGATGTACAGTGTCGATATTCCAAGTGCAGCTATCGGGACTGTCAAATTCATGCGTACTTTCAGGATGCTCGGTTGTCTTTCCGGTGTGACGCCTTTGACTCGTCGCAACTGGAACTCGCTGCACCACCGGAAAGATGATGATACGCGACACCCTGGAACAGTGGCTCGCAGCATCATCGTTCGTTATCCAAGGCATGGGCAGAGGTCCCCAGTGTTCCCCATTTCCTTAGGTAGAGCATGCCCGAATCAGGTGTTCTTCAAGTTTTCGATGTTCCTGTTTCACGGCGGCTTGTGGGCGCAGCGATTCGCGCCGATGGATGAACCACGAGGACATACTCGACGTCGTTTCTCGATGACTCGTTCACAAGCTCGTGCCGGAACTTCACTCAACACGTCACTTCAAACCATCGATGTCGATCGAAAGTCGCGTCGTCATTTGTCTACGATCATCGAGGAAACTGCATCCGATAACAGCATGATACTGCCTACGTGCCTTGATCCCGGAGGCTTCCATCATTCCTTTCTGGATGGAAACGCTTTTTGGAGTCTGACTTGAGTCATCAAGTAGATCGCTTTAAGTAGAACGTGCCTCACTGATATGCATGAACGGAGCATAGATCGATCAAAAGTTCTCGACATGTTCTCGAGCATAGATTCTCCTTCCGGTGCTTGTTCCATCATGGACAGCATCGAGTTCCACAAATCGTCCATCGGATGGACCGGCATGCGCTTGCGTGTGCAACAGACAAAGAACTCTTCGAGGGCATCGACCAAAAGAAGCTCGTGATCGTGCGGTACGGCACCGGCTACGGAAACCGAGGACGGCAACAACACGAGTCTCCCGTACCGGTCAACGGCATGGAGCAAGCGATGTCGTGCTGGTCACGCGTAACAGGGTCGACCTCGGGGACAGCGGTAGGCGTCGTGTACATCTGCGAACATCTGACTACATTCAGTTGTCACAGCTGCAAAGAGCGTACCGAGGCCGTGATGAAAAGTACGTAAACGGCAAGCGAAGCGTACCTGGCGACATACATCTGTGCATGAAATGCATGAGCAAAATTCGAGAGCAGCTGAGTTCGGACTTTTTCTGCTGTTATCAGCAGCGTTCGAATACTGACGACAGAGCTGGAGCAACAGCAGAGACCTGCATATGTAAAGCCGGACACACGCGAGAGATGAAGAGCGCGCAGTCACAGCGAACACCCGCACAACCCTGACACTGACCACAGTATAAACAAACCAAAACCTGAGCTCTTCCGACCCAGATTGGTAAATAAACCCGTTCGATTCCTCTGACATGGGTGTACCTCGTCAAGCCCTCAGGTGGTATGACGTTATGGGACACGCGGTTAGCCGACGAGACCTCTACCCGTTGCGTCTTGTCTGCGGACAGCATTCTCCGAATAACGTACCCGCTAGAGACAGGTGCATGCGCTCGTCCGAGGCGACCTAGTGGAACATCGAGAAACGCTGGTGAAACTCGAGTCTCATATCCTCAGACGGACGACGATTCTCCTGGACACGCTTGCCTGCACCTACTGTTGCTCGACAGGGCCTCGCTAGGTGACTAGAAGCGCTTGCCTGCCGGGAGGTCGTCTCCGTGCCTAGCCTGCGTCCAAGGTACGAAATACCTTTCGCACCCGGTCCGGTACGTGGAACCACCAGGAGAAGCACAGGTCGTAGAAAACGGAAATAGACGGTGAACTCGAGTCATAGTTTAGCTTCGGTGTCGCCTACGTTTTCACCAGTTGCGGTACAAAGAAGAATACCCAAACTCTTGTGAACGGCTCCAGCGGAACGTATCTTTCAGACCAGCCAACAACGCTGCAATCATAGCCATCATACTATGTCGCTGAAGCTCGCTCACCTACCTCATAGGAGAGCCTTCTCAACCGTGCACCTTGACGTCGTCTGAGTGCCAAGGTGCGTCCACGAGTCCTCATTTGAGCGTCTGCGTATCAACAACAACAAAAACGATCCCTCTGGGAGCTCCGTATCAACGAACGTTGGCTTGGGCGTTCAGCTCGCGGTGCGAAACTGTCTGAGCAGGCACTTTGGGTCTTGGCCTGGTCTCTTTCTTTTGGCTAACGTTAGAAAAACTGCTTGAACGAGGTATCCTGGTCTTCGACGGAGACCTGCACGACACTGGCGATTGGTCTGTCTGCTAGGTTGCGAACAGCGCTTTTCAAGCGCTGCGTCGACGATACCGCTTCGTTCCTCGTCCGTTGAAGCGCTGGAAAACGAAAGCCTTTGGTCGTTCTACTGCTAGCCAAGAGCGCTCTTGGAGCGTAACGTCAACGTCATCGCGTAGTACCCAGCTTGCCGGGGCGTTGTTGTTGCTGTTGTTGTTGAACAGGACCGCATCCCGGTCAGCGACAACGTCTGTGATTCGTTTCGTTTGCGAACGACACTGCTACTTTGATACGAGCGTCCGTAAAGTGACGGCCGCTTCTCGGTACCAGCTGAGCGAGCACGCTCCGAGTCCAAATCCTGGATGCGCTGCATGCTCGGAGAGTGCTTCGCTCGAGCTTACTGGTAAGCGAGTCGGTGAGCAAGCGCCAACACACAACATTGTGCCTTGGCAATGGGCGCTGCCGAAGCTCGTTCAGAAGAGCTTGAAGCACTCCAAGCTATCTACGGGTCTGAGCTACGCATCCTAAGCGACGACGACGAACTCCACTTCGAGGTCGACGTCCATGTGGCGAGTGCAAACCAACCTGCCAACGACGCTCTGGGCGTGCGACTACGCTTTCATCTACCGCAAGGCTATCCAAGTGGAGGCTGGCGAGCTCGAGCCCGTGTTGGTGTCTCCGCTGGTCCAGCATCGACACAGAAATGGTCGTTATCGCCGAATGATCTGGAGGTACTGCGGAGAAAGATCCAGAGCCTTTGTGAGGAAGCCGCCAGAGCGCGAACATCTGTGGGCTACGAGGTGGTAGAGCTCGCGCGAACCTTTCTCCGCGAATACCTCGAGGCAAGCCATGATCTCGGCGAAGCAGGGACCATTGTTCGTCCACTCCACGAGGCCATGCTTGAGCGTGAACAGCGACAGTTTGAGGAACAAGAGCGTGCTGAACTGGAACGAACCGCCCAGCAGCGAGAGCGTCTCGAGAGGTTGCAGCAGCAGCGCGAGGAGGCCGAGCGGCTTCAGACGCTGGAGGCTCTCGCTGCCGAAGAGCGACTTGCGCGCAAACTCCAGTACCAGCGGATGGCGGAGTCATCGACAGCAGTCGACGAAGACGGGCACTGCACAGCGGAAGGAGGCTCGGGCATTGCCGCGAACGCACATCCCTGGGACGTTCCACCTTCGTGGACGATTCTGGAAGCGTTGCGGGAAACTCTGCAACAGCAGTCAGAGAGGCGTGTAGCGCGTGATTTGGATGATGTGTCGATATGGTCGGGGCACCAAGATGATCTCGATGCAGAACGTAGCGAGCATTCGGACGGTAATGCCACCGCACAGCCTGCTGCTGCGTATGAGAGGGTCTCGAGCGTAGCCGCCTGGGAAGCGGCATCGTACGGTGTCTCGCAGGGCATTCGCTCCTCTTGGTTATCGTTGGGGTCTCTGCGAACGTCATCATCATCGCCGTCGTCCAGTTTATCCCATAGTATGCGTAGTGCGTCTTCGGACGATAGCAGTATCGCCGTTGCCGAGTTCCCTCGTGCGCTCAGGAAAGGCAAGCACCCGAGTCAGTCCGCCAGCGTAAGCGGATCGCCGTCGACCTCGGAGAATACTGGCATCTTTGCCGACTGGTGTTGGACCCACTCGAAGCCACACAGGTCATCGGCATGCGGTACCTCCACAGACGCATCATCGGCGTCAAAGTCGGGCTGCAGTGCCTCTGCATCGACGAAGACTAGCCCTGCACAGCAGACGCTACCTGGAACCGCTGCTAAAAGCGGTTCTGAAAGAGGGCGACGCAGCCGCCGCCGCCGCAGCCGCCGCCACCACCACCACCACCACGACCGAGTTCCGTCGAGCACATATACCGTTCAACAAGAGCACCAACAACAGGTCTTGAAGTGGTTTCTCGAGAGCCTCTGCGCCCAGATGACACCAGATGAGGCTGCTGCGGCTTGTGCGCGATGGCATCGCAAACTCGGCATTGTACTGGAGCGCTCGGCAGCGGCGGCATCAGCGTCAGAAGACTGCGACGATGATCGTATCCAGGGCATTCCCAGTGCTCCACTAATGATCCAACTCAACGATGATCGCGACGTGGATGGTAGCGTCACAAATCTGCTCTCGTTCGGGGAAGCCTTGACCCGCAAGGCACCTGATCGGCTAGAGGCGACGGTGAAACGGGTTCTGGGCAGCACTGCCTGGCATTATTGTCGCCAGTTTGTCCATGGAGAGCGGTTTCGCAAGACGTCACATGGACGTGCACAGCAGTCGTTGCAGTCAGGTCAAGAGAAAGAACGGAAAGCGCCCCTGTCGTTAACGTCGCACACACATGCACAGCACACGCTACAATTCGGCCATGGAGAAGAGCGGCGACATCGATCCCTGCTGCAGGGCAATGTGCCGCCTGCTGGCACTCGAAAACGTACTTCCCGCTTCGAAACAGACTTTGACATGTTGGAGCTGCTCGGTCGTGGTGGTTTTGGCGCTGTGGTCAAGGTCCGACAGCGACTTGACGGGCGCATCTACGCTGTCAAGATCGTGCCGCTGCACCGCAAGGACCTTGAAGATCCGCGGATCCTGCGAGAAACCACCACATTGAGCCGCTTAGCGCACCCACGTTGTGTACGCTACTATGGGTGCTGGGTGGAGCCTATCGATGTGCTGCGGTTCTCAGAGGCCCTTTCGAGTGCTCGCACTGGTGCCCAAGACTCGCAACGCGCCCTTGGTGCTGCGTCTGCAGCGAATACATCCGCTGCACAGTACCAAGCACAGCAGCAGCAGCAGCAGCAGCAGCAGCCATCTTTATCCTTGGCATCGCTTGTGTTGCGGGAGCAGCTCTCGTATTCGATGCCTTCCAGCGATACAACTGGAGCAACGTCCGCTGGCCCCGAGTCATCGAGTGCCATCGTCGCTTTTCTCTTCATTCAGATGGAGTACTGTCCACGCACACTGCGCGCTTTTATCGATCAAGACTTGGACGCTGGTACCGATCTGTGGCAAGTCTTTCGACAGATTGTCGAAGGTGTTGAGTACCTGCATTCGCTGATGCTCATCCATCGGGACTTGAAGCCAACCAATATTTTCGTTGGCGGGCCTCGTGTCTCGTCGTCTCCTTCTCAAGGTACGCTTGGTGATCGTTTGTCGCACACCTGGACGGAGACCGAGTCCATTTCGATCAAAATAGGAGACTTTGGGCTGGCGACCACGCTGAGTGTGGCGTCTCTGCGACGTGCCCCGGGCGCTGCCGAAGCGACGAATGCACGCGGAACTGCTGATGCTGCTAGTGCTGATGGTGCTGGTGAAACAAGTGCTGCCCTGGAGCTGACGCGCTCAGTTGGAACCGCCTTCTATCGAGCACCCGAATTATCCATGAGGCCAGCGAGCAACGAGCAGGATACCGAGCAGCCGATATCGTCATCGCCCACCTACGACACCAAAGTCGATATCTACGCGCTCGGCGTCATCTTGTTCGAACTCTTCTACGGTCCCATGCAGCGTACTGCTGCCACAGCCGCTCCTGGATGCAAGACCAGTGGAGATGGCTCCAGCTCCGTAACCGAACACGAACGTTTTGTGATACTGACGAATTTGCGCGAAAGGCTGCAAGTACCTGCAGCGTTCGCGGAAAAGCTCCCGCGTCAAACCCGCTTGATCCGCCTCCTGATGGCAAAGAACCCCGACGAACGCCCCAGTGCAAAGCAGTTGTTGAAGATGCTTCCGGTGAAAGTCGAACACGAGTACTGGTCCGAGCTGCTACAGGCAGTTGCAGATCCAGTGTCCACTGTGGACCGGCGACTCCGAACACGCGTCATTGGGGCGCTTTTCGAGGGCGCCTTGCGTGGAGCGGCACCACTTGTGCGGAAGCGCGACATCCACCAGGCGCCGGGTGAATCCTCACATACGTCGTCTGGTGCAGCGCATGGTATCGTCCACAGCTGCCTCGAGGCATCACCTGTAGCCTGGAACTGCCTCCACCAGGCTGTTGCCGTACTGCAGCGTCATCAGAGTGTTGCGTTCGTGCTCCAGCACCATGTGGACGCTTCTGTACTGGATTCGCGCATCGCAAACGGACTGCGTCGAGTGAACACCACGGAAGCGCACCGGACTCGCCACCAGCTGGGTAGCAACGGTACCGGTGGCGTCGAGAGTGCACAACGCCTTGTCAGAGCGGGTACCGAAGGTGTGGCGGGGTATTCGCAGGCCGCAGCAGCAGGTCGTCGAGCCGCCACGCCGGTATTATTGCCCACTGGCGAATACGTTTGGTTGCCTGCGGAACGATTTCATGACTTTCTGGAGCAGTGGATGTCATCCAGTGCAGCTGTGGAAGCGTTGACGCGAGCCAGCATTGCACCTCCCTTGCGCTTCCATCGAGTCGCCACGGTCTGGGGCTGGCGTTCACTGGATGCCCCCAGGAGCTTTGACGACCCGCTGGCGGGTTGTGCATACCTTGAGGCGCTTTTCGAGGCGCCTGGGCTCAGCAAAAGCGCTCCTGCAAACATCCGCAGCGGTGAGCGTCTCGTCCAGCGCCGTTCGGGTGCAATGTCTGCAGCGGCAAGCGTTCATGTGTCGTCGTCGTCGTCGTCGTCGTCGTTGCCATGCCGAGTGCGCTCGAACGAGAGCTCGATGCAGGCTTCGCGCTCCTCTTCGATGGGTACCGTCGCTAGCGACGAGCAGCTGCATGGCGCTGCGAGCGCTCTATGGTGGCACTCTACCTCAGCCGAGCGGCACGAGCTTTTCGCGACGACCCTGCTTGAGTTCGATGAGCTGCAGTTGAAGTTACGGCGGCGGCGGTGGCGGCGACGACGACGACAACGACAACGACGAGGTCAAGAGACAACCAGCGCACTGCTCCTCGTCGATGCTGAGCTTCTCTTCATGGCGACGAGTTTGCTCTGGCCCTATTGTCCGTCTACAGGTCCAATGAAACTGGTTTCGACAGCGGAACAGCGAACGAGTGGTACGAGCACGTCGACTGGACGTCGCGGGAGCAAAGCGCGTCAGCGGCAGAACCGCCGCGGCACACATTCAGCTTCCACTGGTGCTGCTTCTGCTTCTGCTGCTTCTGGTAGTGCGTCCGTGTCGACAACGAGTGTTGAAAAGGTGCTCATCCGCATCGGACATACGGGTCTGACGCGGGCACTCACCCGAGCGCTGCTCACAGGAAGTTCCAGCAGCTGCAGCAGCAGCAGCAGCAGCAGCAGCAGCAGCAATAGCAATGTGTATCGTGCGCTGGAGTATGAGGACGTCGGCGACCAGGCTGGAGCGCTTGCGCAGTTACGTGCCGCACTGCACCAGCACTTGCGACTGGGGTGGAACGGACTCTTACGGATGTTGGCGACGGCAACGGAGCATCCGTGGAACAAGCCCAGTGCCCAAACTGCTCGTCGACATGCGGAGCAGTTGGTGCATGCTTGCCAGCAACTTGCACCGCTGTCGATGCTCCAGCAGTTGGCCACGAGCACGGCGGTGCTGGTTACCGGAGGTCAAGCGGCTTTCGTGCAGGCCGCCCTGGTTCAACTCGAACGCGTCCTCTGCCAGTGGGCGCTGCTGCTGGACCACGGCGAATGGTTAGCGCCTTTTGGGGTGTCTTTGGAAGCAGCAGCAACAACAACAACAACAACAACAACAGCAACAGTAGTAGTAGCGAGAGACGCAGCCGATACCCCAGGCATGTCGAAGGCGCCCGTCGCGCAGCCGTGGCCGCCCCAGGGACCTGTGCGGGTACTGGTGGACCCATTTCTGTGGCCTGTTGGGGCAGCGAGTCTCGAGCGGTTTACAAGCTCGGATCAGGTGTGCTTTGAGGCGTCTTTAATCACCACTGGAGAGACGGGCACGCGGCATGTACGTCCAGTGCTCTGGGGCGGTCACTGGCAACGCGGCTTTCGGGCGCCACAACCGGCACCCGCTTCTGCAGCCACTGGAGCATCCAAGGGGCTCTCGATGCCGGCACCACTGACGCTACCCGAGTTATACGGCTGTGGTTTCGTTGTGGATTTGAGTTTGCTGGCTGCCGTGGCCACGATGGGCCTGACGTCTCCGCTGGACTTGTCGAGCCGCTTGCTCGCCTCGGTGTACGTCGGGATGCTGCGCGAGTCCACAGCGACGACAGTCGCACGCGCAGCATCCGCCAGTGTGATGTATCTGGTGCTCCTGGGGCATCTCTGGCGTCAAGGCTGGTGCTGTATCCCCGACGACAACGATGACGACGACGACAATCATGGTGATGAGGTTGATGATAACAATGTCGGTGATGAAGACGATCATCATGATGACGATGATGACGATGACGAGCACAGCGGCAACGACACCCATGGTCTAGCGGGGCGAAGCCTTCACGAACACCTCCAGCGAGCAGGAGCGCGCTCATGTCGTTTTCTGGTGCTCATACGCGCTCACGATGCGTCTGTACTCGTACGGGAACGTTTGGTTGCCACCAGCGGCGCCGAAGGCGACTCACTTTCGGGTACAGGGCGCCTCGAGAAAGCATGGCAGGTTTGGTTTCCCCTGGAGCAAGCTGGGCAGTATACAAACGTGGCGCAACGGGTAGCGCAGACGTTACACGACTTGCTACAGCGCCAGGATCGTTAAGCGGTATCCGCACAGGGTGCTGACGAGGCGGTGAAGCACTGCTGCTCGAGGTGCGGCTACGGGCGTTTGTCTGTGTGTGTGTGTGTGTGTGTGATCCACGTTTCTTCGCTGCCTGCTCAGTCATCGAGTCGTCGTCGTCCGTAGAGGCATCACCAAACGATGCTGTCTTCGCATGGCAATGATGGAAAACGCAGCTGCTGCTGCATCTCTGCATGGACATGAGCTCCAGGTCTCTGAGAAACACTGATATGGAGCTCGTGAAACCTCCAAGTGCTGGCAAGGTTCGCGAGCTTGCACCCCTGGTTACAGGCAACACCTGGTGTATCCGAGGCGATACTGCATTGTTCCGCAGAATCCGCTATATCAAAAGCAGGGTGCTGCTGCTGCTGCTGCTGCTGCTACGTCGCGTCGCGTCGCGTCACGAACGTTCACACTCCTATTGGTGTCAAGTTTGGCGTTGGCGTCGGACCCATGTCAATAGGTCCCGCTGGTTAATCAGTGGAAGTTGCGTAGAGGAACGGGAGGAGGTTTCAGGCAGCGCGGCATCACTGACGACTCGATAAAGCGCTCGTTTGGATCGAAAGTACTCGCGAAAATCGTTCAAATCCCAGTGCAGCTCGCGAACGGAGCGATTCGATACAACAGACCCTTTCGTTGCGCTCTGGTTTCCCGCGACTAGTAGGAAAAACAAATGGACTTGGTCACGGGCTTTGGCGTAGGTGTAGCCCATGTCGGAGCGACCATCGCGGTGTTGCTTCAAAAGTTGGACCAGAGCAGTGCGACGAGCTTGCGCGACGGCAGCCGGCTCGCGCTGTTGCTTTGTGATAAACGCAGGTTGGTTAGCGAACGACGTCACCGATGCAACAGCAGACTGCCGCAGTCCAAAATGTGCACTCATCGATCGACACCAGTGTGGACGGGCAAGCGAATGCTGCGCATACGCATGATCCGCCAGTGCAGTTTCGTGGATCCAGTCATCCGGTGCGGCGGGGCTCGGGGCTTCTCGCGCGTCGCCGGCGCTATCCGCACCACCGAGGAAACAACTTCGACAGACTGGGAAGCAGAGCGCGCGCTGCGCTGGACAGTCACGACAAGGTGGTGACGAGGTATCCGTCGCCATGGCGATGCACCATGCGTCCCAGATGTAGAAGAGGTCTGGCTCGCTCTGTCGAACGCCGCAGCAGTGACAAGGTTCGTGGTATCTCAACAAGCCGTCTTGGGCCAGCTTCGCTGGAGAGCGTCCAAGGCCAGCGCGGACCCGTGTTCCGCCGATCCGTGACCAGCTTCGCACCGTGTAGAGCGCCCGGCTGAGGGAGCATCCGAACACTTGCGCGGCAAGTGTGGTCCAGAAACTGGACCATCGAGCATAGGGAAGCGTTTCGCAAGCCGCTGCACATGCGCCACGTTTCCCACAACTGCCTTGTCCGCGTTCCAGGACCTCTGCCCAGGTAGGATAGGCGCTCACCAGGGCGTACACGCTGCGCTGTGCCAGCCAGAGTCGCTCGGTTGCACGTCGACTTTCCACAGCGCTCGGAACTATACATTCAGACTGTGGGTGATTATCATCACAGTTAAAGCTATCGTCAACGTCAACGAACAGGTGGTAGAGAATGCGCAGCCGCAGTTCCACGGGCAACGTGGTGAAAGGGTCCTTCGCCGCAGTCTCGGGGGCAGCTTCTCCTGCAGCTGAGCGCTGCACCAGACTCCAACGCGGACGCCTTTTCGCAGACGATTCGAAAGGCACCTCAGCGCCATTGTTACTCGGTGTTCCAATCAAATCTTGCAGAAGCAGATTCGTTCCACGTAGCTGGGGTAAGCGCCAGGGTACGGTGCGCGACATGAGCGCTGCACAACTACCGCGTGCCTTCAAGTGCAGGAGTCGTACTGGGGACAAGGAAATGCGCGCCGGATCGACGCGCCGGCTGGCGCTGCGGTTGCGATTTCAAAAATGGATCGATGGGATTTTCTTTAGTTTCATAGAATATATACGTAAATATACATCGATGTTCAAGACTGACAGTGCTGCGGTTGCGATCTCAAAAATGGATCGATGGGATTTTCGTTCGTTTCATAGAATATATACGTAAATATACATCGATGTTCAAGACTGACAGTGCTGCGGTTGCGATCTCAAAAATGGATCGATGGGATTTTCCTCAGTTTCATACAATATATACGTTCATATACATAGGTGTTCAAGACTGATAGTGCTGCGGTTGCGATCTCAAAAATGGATCGATGGGATTTTCCTCAGTTTCATAGAATATATACGTCCATATACATATGTGTTCAAGACTGACAGTGCTGCGGTTGCGATCTCAGAAATAGACTGATAAGATTTTCCTCAGTTTCATAGAATATATACGTACATACGTCACGTATACAGACCAGAGATCTCCGAAGGCGCGCTTGCTACCAACGAATGGAAAAGTATCCATTGTTCCACACGTTACTTCCAAGTACTGCTACCCATACGTTCAGTCGGAGGTATGTATCGATGGATGCAGCCAACGTGACGCTAGGATGTGTGTCGCGTAGCGCTTTGAGGCCTTCCAGCGAGGCTCGCTCCATATCCGTTTGCCTAATATCCTGCTGGGTACTTCGTTCGTTTGCTAATGCGCCTGCGAGCCTGCTTGCTGCTTCGCGCATCCGCCAGGCCGCTGTCTGCTGTTGCACGCCGTCTTCCACAGAGGGCCAGGTATGGTACGAATCGTTCTGCTGCGTCCATACGTCTCGTGACAAGTTCAGCATGAAACGCGAGCGAGCACATCTGGCTTTGCTTATCTATCCCAGTAAGTGTGTCGCATAGCAGGTGATATCCGATGGGGCGTCAATGAAAATAGCGTTTGCTCCAGGCGGACGCAGGCGTTGTCGCAAGTACGCCCCATGCTGGATGTGGTACTTGATCGCGTGCATCGATCACAAGCATGAGCATTAGCGTGCGCCGCGGTCTCATTTCACTCGTGAACCCTCTACCAGACGAATGGAGCCCGATCGGCACCTGGAGATTTACGAAGGCCGGCGTTTTCATTTGCATGGCTGAGCAGGGCCGCAGCCGGTGCCTCTTGCTTTCCGAGTCGCTGCGAAGACCTCGGAGCTACGTTCTGCTGCTGGGAGTATTCGAACGCCTCCAAGATGCGTGCGTGCGTGCGTGCGTTTTTTGCTCGACTGCTCGTGTTACCGGTGCCCGAGCCGCCGATGCTTGCGTCACCGTTGCTGACGCAATGACGTCGTTTTCCGAGCAACGTCTCGAGGAATAACGGGCACAAGCGAACGTTATGACGCAAACAAGTGCTGAAAGCTCCGGATTTTCGTTTCTGCTGCATCGCTCTCGGTTCCGTGAAGTGTCTGACGCTCCACAAACCGATGGGATTGCGAATAGATACGCGTTAGAGCGCTTCCATGATGCTAGTTTGCTCTGACGATATCGAGCGTAGGCGTTCGAGTCTAAAAGTGATATGCATCTCCTCGCATTGTATGGAACTGGTTCTTCTGCTCAGGCGCACCGAAAGCGCGCCACTGGTGCGGCATTCGGGAAAGAGTCTGTCGCGCCTGATCGCTGGTCCTCGAAGTCCGCGAGACCCGGGCGTCCGCACGGCGCCATAAGTGCCGCACAGGGCGTTCACGGGCGGCATTCGGCACCTGCAGGACCGCTTGAGGGCGCCAGAGTCTCCGAATCGACGAACCGATCATTGTGACCTGTGGATTTCAAGGTCTGACTCGGACCGATGGACGCACTCCCGGATACGGATAACCATTGGAACGCAGAGGATCCATGGTTCGTGGAAACGATCCTATAGTCTTTCACCTCATTGGTGTTCCATCTCCAGGTTGCTTGTCATCAAATGCCGCTTCATTAGGTATACCAGAAGCTTTCAAAGTGCGTTCGTTTCCGAAAATACAAAATCCAAGGGATAGGTATGGAGATGCACGTCGGAGATCTTGGAGGACCGTCATCGCCGGGTGCCGGAGAAAAACACCGGGGGAAGATGCCTTCTCACTCACCATTGAGCGGAGAGGAGCAGCCAACGAGGAAGATGAAGGAGAAGCGGGGGAGAGATCGGCGAGAAAAAGAAGTTTATCGGACGGGACGATGACGAGTCTGTAATGACAATGAGGGTACGAGTTCTAGCAATGCTTCCACCTGTGCGTTCAACTATCGGCAATAAACGCATGAAGTTCGTGAACCTAGACTTTTACGCCGCCATCAGTATCAGGAGATGTGCAGAGCTGAACACGAGACCCGCGGAGCTGAGGCGATCCAACTTTCTGGGCCAGCTTTTGATGCTCGAACTGTGCAAGTAGAAATTGAGAGCGATAGCAGGGGGCCGGTCTAAAAACACTGGGAAACTCCTGTGAATAAGCATGAATTTAGACTGTATGATCTTGGGATATATTTCGTTTCGCGGGTCGTCACACACCGAAAATCATACTGCCCCGACATACTGTTCCAGGGCGAGCGCTGCCGCCTCCTCGATCCGGCGAGCGGCCAATAGGAGCAGAGCGCGCGACGCTGTCCCTAAATACCATATTCGTCCCATTATATTCATTCAAGTACATTTATGAACAGATGCTCACGGGGTGCAGGCCGCGTCCCCAGGCGCTCGCCCTCTCCTCAATCCGGCCGCTGATCGATACGCCTACTGGCCAGGTTCTGCAGACTTTTGCTGGCGCTGCGCACCTTCAAAGTCAGGACGTCGAGAAGCACACTTTGTGCAGCAACTGCCACTGCCACGGCTGTTGCTTCGGGCACGACTTGTTGGGAAACTACAATCTGTGAGCATCTTGGTTTCTGTCTACTTCATAACGCCTTTACCCCGGATAGGCGTTCTTAAGCGCGCGATAACCCCCTGCTGCAACGCCATCGGAAGCACGGATCGCGTGACGCCCCACAGGTCCGATGCGTCGACAGCTCCTCGTACAGTGTCCGAACGGACGTATAGTCTCCACGAATGTGTTGGCGACGGACTCCCTCGCGGTTGTCCTGTCGCGAGTCACCGGTCTTGACGCCGACGCCGTCTACGGCACCGTGGCTGGTGGCCGACCAGTAGCGACGCTACGCGACGCGCTGGTAAACTTCACGGATCCAGAGGCGCCCATCGTGATTCAAGCTCATGTGCGGGTGCTTGGCGGTGGAAAGAAACGGAAGAAGAAGACATACACTACGCCGAAGAAGATCAAACACAAGCACAAGAAAGTGAAACTCGCTACACTGAAATATTACGCAGTGGACGATGCGAACAAGGTGACCCGGCTGCGGAAAGAATGCCCAAACGAGAGCTGTGGGGCAGGCGTTTTTATGGCTCAACATCGGGACCGCATCTACTGTGGAAAATGCGGACTTACCTACGTCCAGGAGGACAACGCGTGAGCACGGCGCTCTAGCCGCACTCGAAGGAAGAAGCATGTTACCACGTGCACGCCTATCGATCAGGTAAAACTGCAGACTTTCGTTTAGAGAGACCGCCACTGACGCTGGCAGGTTTGCGTACGGTCACCCGCGGCAAGCCCCGACCGCAGCCACGCGGCAGGTGCAGCCCCGCGTCCGCTGCCCGCTGCAGCTCACGAGGACCTCGTTAGCGTGTAGGCAGTGCATCGTATTGCACTCGCTGCCGCTATGCACGCCGCTCGCCTGGTGGCCGGCCCGCACCGGCCTCTGTGCGCGTTCCGAGAAGGATGCCCTCGACGTCGCGGTCGCCCCGCCGCGGCGCCCGGGGAATAGTCCGCACTCGACGCTCCTCCTTGGGCCGAACCCGAACTGTTCGCCGGTGCACTGCACAGGAGACACAGTAGCGTATCTTCATGTACTGTTTGGGCAGCACGTAGTTCTCTATGCATGACGCCTCCGCGAGATCTCTCAGCGCGCTCGCCTCAACGAGGTTCTTCACTACGAAGCGTTGAATGGCCTTATCTTTCCGAGGACGACCCCCGCAACCGTCACAAATAACCGGCCTCGCTTTTCCTCTACCATGACAACCGCCTTTCCTACCGTGATTTCTCCTTTTCTTCACCATGTTCGAACGTTACAATGCCACAAATACGAACGAATAAAAGACTCCAGTTTGGCGAGCACTGCGGTCTGCGGATCGACCGGCGTTGCGGGGCGAAGGCGCGGCGCACCCCTGCAATGTCACGTGACATCCTGCACGCATCGCACAACGCTTTCGCGCACGCTTCCAAGCGACGCTTTCGCGGAGCGCTTTGCACTGGAGCTCACCGGGTGCCCAGGTGTACTTGTCGTCGACCAGCACCGTATCTGTGACCGGGAGCTATGAACAAGTGGCTCCGTCCAGCGCTGAGAACGACTTTGCGGCTCTGGCGGCGCCAATGGAGCGCGGAAGCGACAAGCGGTGCGTCTGTGTCAACAGGGGCCAGTTCGCCGTCGAGTGAAGAGGCCGGACGCGTGACACTCAACTTCTTCTGCCCGCACCAGGTGATAGCGAAAAATCGACAGGTGGTTTCCGTGATTGTTCCGGCTGCGTCTGGTTTGATGGGAATTCTGCCGAACCACGTTCCGACTGTGGCGCAGATGCGCCCCGGTGTGGTGACGATCATCGGCGACGGCGGCGCCGAGGAGCGATATTTCGTCAGTAGCGGCTTTACGTTTGTGCACCCGGATCGCACCGATATTTGTGCCGTGGAGGCTGTGCGAGTCTCAGATATTGATCCAGAGGAGGTATCCAAGGCGCTGGCGGACTGCGAGGCTAAACTGGCTTCGTCGTCGTCGTCGGCAGCAGCGGGCACTGCCGAGGCGCAGCGAGCTGCAGTCGCGCAAATCGGCGTTGACGTGTACCTGGCTATGCAGGGTGTGGTTTCCGGAACCCGCTAGGCATGAGAGCGTTCAATTTGAATGAAGATGTCCCGCTCGGTTCGTGCTGTTGAACGCGACGAGAGCATGGCGCCACGAACGGAACGTCCACGGCGGGATTCGTAGGCCCGCATGCGCTCGACTTTGCGCCTTCGCTTCAGGCAGTGATACGCGGTTCGGATTGGCGTTTTATTGTCGAGCTTGTGTCACGTTAGGCATTGGTGCATTGCGCATGCCTCGCGTCCAAGTCAAGAGGAAGCATGAGCCTCCGAGTAGGTTGTCCGGTCTGCGGTTGATGCTTCGGCGGTGAGCATGCAGCTAATGCAGCGCAGTTTACAGCGCTGGTGCAGTACGCGGTGCTTTGAACTCTGGGGATTCGCACGGAGAACATCGCTGCTCGTGTGCGAGAGCGTCCATTCATATGGCAGGACCCTCGCCCGTTTGATCGGTACGATGGGCTGAAGAACGGCATTGATAGGCGGTGCAAATCAAGATTGCAGTTATCAACGGACGTATGCGGCGATCGCTCGAACGAGCGAGCTGCCGACATTTGCCAGTGGTACAACACGAAGCCCGAGAATACCGGTGCGGCCCACGTTCCAGCACTGTATTGATGGCTCGTACCGGGCTATGCACCCATCACAGGAAATCTGCTCTGCAGCAGCAGCAGCAGATGAATCCTTGGTGACGCCGCGCAGCATACATCGAAGATAAAGCCGTGCAGCGAATACATGGAAAGCTTCTTTGTTGTCGCCACGACTTGCGCGCTTCGTAGTTCGACATGGTGGTCAGAGTCCAGGTGCATGGGTTTACCGGCATGACTTCGAGACGCTCACCGTCCCGAGCGCAGAGCAGACAGCGCGACTGGCCCTTAGTGCAGTGGATTCAAGCACAAAAATCTACGCGATTTCAGTATCGGTGCAGAAATCCCGCATACGAGCAGGACGACATCTCGACGCACTACTCGACACTGAACTTATCTGTGTGCGAGCTCCCACTGATCCTTTAACTCCAGAGCAAACCGAACCCAGATCACGCCCCGTTCGATATACGCGCATCATACTCTATGTTGATACCGTGGACTGGTCGCTGCCAACAGTATTCAGGATGTGCGACGTTGGTACGAACCTCGAAAGCGCCACAGCATCCACAGCGCTACGCAAAGGCCCACAAAGTGGCTTAAAAGCGCGTTGGTGTTCGCTTGCACCACGAAAATATCCAGCGCTTGAACGTAGCCGACAGTACCACCACCGGCCTGAATACTGCCGGTCGCGTAGAATGGTAGCGGCCCTGCCACGCCTTGGCTCAGCGCCTTGGCTAAAAGGACTCCACTGATGCTCTGCGCCCCGATAAGCGTCAGCGCCATCCCTAAAATATTGATGAAGACACCTATCCGCAGCGTGCGGAAGATGTTTTCGCTGCGTATGCCGTAGCCCATCTTGCCCGCGCGCATCAGACGCCGGGCAAGGCGGATGTACCCATAAGCCCAAAACACCGATATAAACGCAAAAACGAGGCCAATGCCGGCAAATATCAGGCCAGTGGATGCGGCAGTCGTCGTTGTTGTCCCAGCTCCGCGAGTTCCCTGCAGAATGGCCACCGCAAACAGGGTAATGCCTCCAGCAACTATCGAAAGCAGTAGTTGCGCCCACCAGGCCACCGCCCCGAGGCGATAGAGTGCAGCGCTCACACGAGTCACATCCAGACTATTAGGGGACTCCCCAGAGTCTCCAATATCTGGCGAAAAACTCTCGTCTATGTCCTCGTCGGGTTCACGGGCAGCGTGTGCAGGCCGGCTGGGGTCGGCGCCGCTCGCGCTCCTGCCCTGCAAACGCAGACTCCGCCACCAGCACGACGTGCGCCGTTCACGAACCCGCCGTACACTGGTGGTAATCAGGTGTCGTGGCAGTCGATCCCCGACAGCCTGTCGATGAAACGCCCTTGGCACTGCAGAAAATATCGTCGTGAACGCCAAATCCATTAGAGGAACGTTCTTGTAAGTAGCGAAGCGCTTTCCAGTGAGCGCTGCAGCATTGCTGCGCGTACGGAGATTGTGTGTGGCGGGACGCGCAGCGGCTGGCACTTGGCTGTTCTCCCATCCAGCGTCGATACTGCAAAGCCAGAAGAGCATGGCACGAGACACACTTTTATACATGGGGTGTACATACTAGCAATTGGGCTTCTTCCCAGTGTCATGAACGCCAGCGTGCTAGGGCTTTTCCCATGATTGCATCCTTTTTTCTCTGTGATCCTAGGCTGTAACGACACCTGTCTCTCCTGTCTCTATTGCTCCGTTGTCACCAGTCGAAGGACATTATAGATACCAGCGTGCTCGGGCTTTTCCCATGATTGCATCCTTTTTTTCTCTGTGATCCTAGGCGGCAACGACACCTGTCTCTCCTGTCTCTATAGCTCCGTTGTCAGCAGTCGCAGGACATTATAGATACCAGCGTGCTCGGGCTTTTCCCATGATTGCATCATTTTTTTCTCTGTGATCCTAGGCTGTAACGACACCTGTCTCTCCTGTCTCTATTGCTCCGTTGTCACCAGTCGAAGGATATTGATAGCAGCATTCGAGTCCCAAGGACGCAGCTTCTGGTTAAGATCGACTCAGTTGGTACACGGGTAGCAATAGCAATCTATAGCTCGCTGGTTATTTTCATTTTTTTCTTAGGGAGCCTCGGTGCGCCCTTCGCAGCGGTAACGCTCGACTGGTGTCAGGTGCTCCACAATGTCTAACACTGTTCCTCTTTCGAGGGTTGACGCGTGCAGCGCGCAAGCTTGCTTCATCGCTCGATAAATGTCCTTGACCGATGGAGACGGCTTCTCTGCAGGCTCTCCTCTGTTTCCACGTCCAGAGTCGCGGCTTTTAGTAACGCTCTTGTTCTCGGTGATTCGTTCTGCGAGTGCGCTGTTCGCTGCAGGTACGAGTGCACGCTGTTCCATTCGATACAGGATTTGTGGAACGCGGTGTCGTCCATGATGAAACAAGTACGGGACAGAAAATCCGGTCTGGAGAACCTGTCCGGAGATTTCGATCTGTCTTTGTTCGCTTCATGCAAAGTCGTGAAGCACGCGCCACTGGAAGCGGTCTTGGCGAAGTCTAAAGTCCGAGTCCAAGGCCCTGTTGCATGCAAACAGGAGAGACGCGAATCTCTGAGAACGTATTCCACGCGAGACATATCATGATGATGTCGGATTCCGTTTCATCGATCGGGAAAAAAGAGCCGGATTTGGCTCTCGAACGAAATCGATGACTTAATGTGACAAATTCAGGACATATTTTCCATGAACTTATGAACCATTCGTCAAGAGATGACGCCGAGGTTTTTCCTCGCCAATTCAGGGGCACGAATCGCTGCACCCATGAGTTGCCCTGAAACAGAAGAGATCAAAAACTCGGGGAGTGTGTGATCTGAGCATGCTAGACCGAAGGAAATAAGATGCGTGGATGTTCGTATGTATGAACTTGGTAAATGATATCAATGATTTAACGAATTCATGTTCGAAGGCGCTGCGAGCCATCTTGTTTCCCGCTCCGCCACGACTTCCATCGGCGAGGATTCGAAAGCGCCATCTGGAACGTGCAGCCGAGAATCTCAGAAATAGGTTCCCATGCGTACGCCCTTCTTGTTGCACTTCGAATACCAGGGTACCGCATTTACGAAATAGTTCGAGAAAGAAGTCGAGTAGCAGCAACAGAGCGATCAGCTCAGTATTCTATATCCATGGTACACGGGTTCTGATCGCGAGCACCATTCCATGAAACAGGCGTTCCGCAAGCGCCTGCTAGACCGAGTTCGCTCCTGCTGGCATGCGGTGCATCACACGAGTACAACGTCCAGCGCAATGAATACACCAATGGAAACCCATCCCGGTGATCGCGCATATCCATGCCCTGACTTGTTGCTGACACCACCGAGTATCGATATGTTTGCCGGGCGAGGTTCAGCTGGTGACGCATTCATCGAACGATGAACGCACACAGGTTCGAGGCGTCGACGCACCAGGCTCAAGTGAGCCCGCCAAGGGCATCGCAAGCCCGTATTCGTGGTCTTTTTGAATGGAGCAAGCCTCGGCGAGCGCGTCTGCCTCTATGGAATCATAGACGACGAATGCCCCGTGACGCGTACATCTCCCAGGTGTGCTGTGCCTGTGGCATGCGCATACCAATGTCAAGCGAGAACAACATTTTCCATAATGAGATTTCCGACGCACACAGCTCTGTACCGCGAGTTGCTTCCTGCTCTGGTCATAATAGGCGTAGTTCCAGGTGGCTGCGCCCCGACCGGAAACGCTTTCCCAAAAAAGTCATCACCAGAGGGTGAAAGCGATGAACGCATCCTCCCGAGCGATCTTGAACGCGTCTTTTTCTGCATACCGCCATGAATGGAGAGCGCTACACCAGAACACAACGGATATCCGAGTATGCATCACTGCAAAAGCTGGACGTCTCACGGCAGGTGGTACGCTCAGGGAGTCAGTCGCGGTGAGGCGTGCACGCTACACGTGCTCGGAAATGGACAACTCGCGTTTTGCACGGATTCCAAAATTTTCATCTTTCGCGTTTGCTCTGTCTCTGGCCCAGAATGCAAGAGCGTCACGAACAAGCCTTGCCCCGTAACGAAAGCAACGTACCAGATCGTTGCGGAGCAGTGGAAGCACTGTACACATTCGCGCTTTGGAAGCAACTGAAAAACTACTTAGTACATATTTAAACAATAATGAACGTAATGTACATTCGTGCTTTGAAACGCTCCCGAAAGCAATCCTACCACCTTCTTACACAATACCGAAAGCAATACACATTCGTGCTTTGAAACAATCCCGAATGCAATCTACCGCATCCTTCAATGATAGCGAAAGCAATCTCCATCAGCGTCCAACTGTATCCATAGAAAGAGCGCTGGTAGCGTCAGCCGCGCAGGTTAACCCAGCGGTACACGCCTTGCCCCAGGGGATGGTGCAGTTCGCCGCCGCCGTCGATATGCACTTGAGCCGGCGACGAGCATCGCGGAAGCAGTGGTATCGGGAGTGGCGATAGACGACCATGGGCAACGTACGCAGACTAGAGAACAGTTCAACCGAGCATAGACTATGGTGTGCGTTAGGATTCACTGCACCCATAAACGATCGCTTTAGGCTTCGGGTAGCGTCACCGCGGGACTCGTGTGGCTGGAAGCGCTCACCGTGGACGCCTGCTGTCTCTCTGACGCGCTCCCCAAGACGCCCTCGACGGGGAACACTGACGACGCTGTGTCCAGTAGCGACAGCCGCTGCAAACAAACGAGGACAGGCTTCGTCACCAAAGATGAATAATTTCGGAAAAGATGGGGAACGTGGCGCTGGTGCTTCTCTGGAAGGCACCGGTGCTTTTTCGCCGCTCGATCGCCACTATGGCGGTGTGCACTACCTTGTACACAAGTTTGGAGGGTCGTCTCTTGCGGACGCGCCATGCTTCGAACAGGTTGTGAGCGTACTCGAGAAAGAACTGGCTGCGGAGACGGCTGCGCTTCGTCAGCTAGCAGAGGCCGCTGGTCGGGAAGCGCTTCCTTGCCGCCTCTTCGTGGTCGTTTCAGCGGTGAGCGGTGTCACCAACACGCTTGAGCACGCGCTGCAGTGTGCGATTGAGCGCAATAAAGACGAGCACTACCTGGAAGTATTACAGAAGCTCCAGGAACGTCACGAAACGCTTGCGCATGCCCTCTTAGACAGCAACGAAGCGAAGCAGCCATTTTTTGCCATGCTATCGTCAACCATGCAAGACCTGAAGGACCTGCTGCGAGCTGCCTTTATTTCTAGATCGGCATCCAGTGCAGTGAAAGACCTTGTGCTGGGTTACGGGGAGTTGTGGTCGGCACAGCTTATGTGGGCACGCCTGCGGCAGCAACAGCGCCTGCATGTGGCTGCGGGTCAAAATACCCCAGGAAGTGTCGTGTGGCTCGACGCACGCAACGTTATCGCTGTGCGACGTATACCAACCATGCCGTCTGAGCGCAAGTCCGTGGACTGGGATATGACGCAAAAGCTATTCGACGAGTGGATGAGCCAACACGCGGGCTCAGGACTCGTTGTAGCAACCGGTTTCTTGGCTCTGGACGCAGACCGGAGAGTACCTACCACACTGGGTCGCAACGGCTCGGATTTCTCTGCAGCAATCTTCGCTCGGCTGGTACGCTCGCCCACATGCACGATATGGACTGACGTGGACGGCGTATTTTCGGCAGACCCGCGTTGCGTCCCGGATGCGATTATCATTCCACAACTCAGTTTCAAAGAGGCAGCCGAACTGGCGTACTTTGGTGCCAAAGTACTCCATCCGGATACGCTGACACCGGTCGTCATCAGCGGAACACCCGTTCGCATTCGGAATACGTTCCGCCCGGATGCTGGTGGCACAGAGATCCTGCCGTCAGCGCGAATGCTTGCTGGTGAAGCGGCTCTCGATGCAGCGAACCAAGTGAACGGATCGATCGGGGTTGCACATTCTTTTGCATCGTTGGCAGCGAGGAAAGCGGCCATGGGTATCACTGCGGGCGTCAAAGGCTTCACTTCCGTTCGGGATATTTCCATCGTGAACGTAGAGGGAGCGGGCATGATCGGCGTACCTGGTATTGCCAGCCGTGCATTCGCCGCACTCTACGCTGCGAATGTTTCCGTTGTTTTGATCGCACAAGCGTCCTCAGAGTTCTCCATCTGCGTTGCAGTGCCCGGTACAGACGGCACCACGGCTACCGAGGCGTTGCGGCGAGCGTTCCGTATCGAAATCGAAGACCAGATCATCAATTCTGTTGAACTGCTGGCAGACTGCTGTATTCTGGCCATGGTTGGTGAAAACATGCAGAACACACCCGGTGTCTCTTCGCGCCTGTTCACCGCATTGGCTAACGCCGGTGTCAATATCCGAGCGATCGCCCAGGGCAGCAGCGAACACAACATTTCAGTGGTGATCCAGGCTGGTGATGAGGTGCGAGCACTTCGAGCAGCGCACGCTGCCTTCTACCTCGGCGACTACACCATTTCCGTGGGTATTATCGGGCGCGGACTTGTCGGCAGTACTCTGATCGAGCAAATGCGTGAACAGAGAGCCAAGCTCCACGACCAGTACGGAGTCGACTTTCGCATTCGGGCCATTGCGTCCAGCAGTCGTATGTGGTTGCTCAGCAGTGGCGAAAATTTCGATGAGTTCAGTGCACCAGGTCGCAACTGGATGGACGATTTTGAAAAACGGGCGGAAACGCTCGATCTCGATCGCTTTGTAGGCCACGTGAACGACGGAACCCTACCACACGCGGTACTCGTCGACTGCACTGCTTCCGGTGAGATTGGTGCCAAGTATGCCTCTTGGTTGCGGGCTGGACTCCATTTGGTGACACCGAACAAAAAGGCAAACTCTGCTTCAATGGAGTACTATCGGGAGATTCGCGACGCAATGCGCGCACGGAACACACACTTCTTCTACGAAGCGAACGTCGGTGCTGGACTACCCATCATATCCACCGTCCGGGATCTGCTGCGTACTGGAGACTCGTTTCTCAGCATAGAAGGCATTTTCAGTGGCACGCTCTCGTACATCTTTAACTGCTTCGACGGAAGTACCCCGTTCAGCCGCATCGTTCAGCAGGCCAAGGAACTTGGGTACACGGAACCGGATCCTCGGGAGGATCTCGCTGGTGCAGACGTTGCGCGAAAAGTCGTCATTCTTGGACGTGAAGTCGGGCTCGACATTGAGCTCGATCAGATTAGCGTCCAGAGTCTGGTACCGGCCGCACTGGACGCCAGCCAGGGCGTATCAGTCGCCGAGTTTATGGAACGCTTGCCCGAGTTCGATGACGAACTCAACCGTCAAGTCCAGGAGGCAAGCTCCCGTGACCAAGTACTCCGCTATGTTGGCGTTGTCGATGTTCAGAACCGGCGGTGTGCTGTGGAACTGCGCGCGTATCCACGCAGTCATCCCTTTGGTGGCCTCGAAGGCAGCGATAATATCGTGTGTTTCCGAACTGTTCGCTATGATGCGCAGCCACTAGTTGTACGAGGACCGGGTGCTGGGGCTCAGGTCACCGCCGCTGGTGTCTTTGCGGACCTCCTGCGTCTAGCCGGACACTTTGGTGCACCAAGCGGTTAACGCAGATTCCCTACACTCGTTGAACGATGACTCTTCGTAAACAGTCTGTGGACCGGTCGATGACGTTCAAGCGACGGATGCTTGCTGGGTTGTACGGGAGTGCCCACTTTGCCACTCGCTGTGCTGATGGCGTTTCCGGGACCCGCAACTGCCACAGCGGCTTCGATAGACGCCTCCACGCCGGAGCTCATGATACCGTACGTTCTACCAGCGACGTGATAAACGACACCGACATGCACGCGTGACCAACAGCGTAGAGCGTGCTTGTACCAGCAAGGCGCGCTCTGGGTACCGCCTCAAACCTGGTGAAGGCACCAGGGAGCGAGGTTTATCGTTCGTCATGGTATTCGGCGGTTTGTCAGCTGCGGGTACCATACACCCGGTCGATGCAGGACTCGTACCTGCGCGAGGTTTCCAGGTCGTGTCGCAGGGGTATCGCGCCCGGCACCAGCGGCTCCTTCTGAACACGACTGATCAACAGGTCTGCCGAAGCGTTGCACCCCAGGTGGCATGGTTACGAAGAGCGTGTCGCACAGCACGAAAAAAAACGGTATCGTGCAGTTGTCTCGTCTACAGCGACGCGCTTGGTGTTTCAGGGATCGTTTTGCATGTCAAGCGTTTTGAATGCCAGGAACGTGCTCGTCTCCACTGGGAATCCAGGATGCGTAGGGTAACGATGGTATGGGGAGTTGCTTTACGCTCCAGAGTGCCACGTGGTCGTCGTGTATCCATCTTGTGCTCGTGGACGTGAAGCAGACGGCTGACAAGGTTGATCATGAGGGCGATGACGTCGACTGCGACGCCAAGACCACCACTTGGATCGCTTTGCTTTTTCAGCGCTGGAGCCTTGTGTCTGCCACTGGGTCCCCGGTGCCGTGGCAGAGGCTTCAGCGGCATGTGCCGTGTACTCCGCGGTTCGCTCTGAAGGCCGCAACGTCGACAGAGACGCTGCCTCCCGCTGGAAACGCATCTCCGAGTGGTCTCCTGGTAGCGTATCATCCAGTTCAGCGAACGATACCTCGTCTGCAGCGTTACTCTCCGTATCCGAATCGAAAGCGTCGCGCCGTTGGACCAACATCGTCGAAGGGATGGTACAACGGGTCTCCTCGGCATCACCACGAACATCCCGAATGCTGACCTCGAGGTTGCCGTGCTCGTCAAGCGTGAACGCGAGCTCGACCCGAGCACCGCCAGCCCGATGTCGTACGGGACTCTTGAATCCATGGAACTCGACGATCTTCAGCAGACGATGGTGACGATGTGCGTCCTTTGCACCCAGCGGACGTAACCGGAGTCGTGATCCCTGATAAATGAAGAAGGCGATCGCATCCTGTCGATCGACACATGTGGTTACCGTCACTGTCCGCTCGCAAGGAAAGCAGGTGCCGGCTTCGATCAGCGGTAGAAAGCGTCCACCGGCAACTTCGATGCCCAGTGCATGAACTAGGGCTTTGGGCTGATCCTCGGTTTGGTTTGGGGCAACACCCACAAACTCTGTCCAGTCTGCGGAGCATGTCGATGCCGACGCAGCGTCTACGCTGGACTGGACTGCTGGACTGGTGTTTTCCGAAGCAGCGTGAGCGACGTCACCACCACCGCCACCAGCAACGGCAACAGCAGCACCAGCAGCAGTGGTGCCAGGGGCAAAGACCCCAGATAACGTGCGTCCCGCTTCCTCGCAGCCGCTCTCTCTATCGTGATAACCGCTGAGACTATCGCTGCTACCTGCCCGTGATGGAAATGCAGACGCGGATCCGCCCCAAGTGCCTCTAGTCGAGGGCAGTAGCGGTCGCGTCTGTGGCGCTGACCCGCTTCCGCGCTCTTCACTCGACAGATCCGAACTAGTCTCGATATCAATGAGCGGCAGCGCTGACTGCTGCACCATTGACCCATATGTCCGCGATACTGCCGCTTTTCCCGAGTATTGTTTGGCTACGGAGGCGGGTACCGAGCCCTCCGTGGACGACCTCAAGAGATGTAGATGCGCATCCTCGTCGAGACTGAGTTGACGGTCGTCCTCATCCTGCTCATACAGTTCCCGCTTCGACAGTCGACCGCGTTGGTCAGCGCCAAAGCGCATCTCGTCACGACGCCTGGAGTGTCGGTGTCTGTCGAACAGGGCGCCTTTTCGACGTGCCTCTGCGTTTCCGCTGGACACTTCATCGATCGTCGCTGCGTCACTGGTACCTGCTGTCGTTGCGCTTGTCGAGACGCCACGCGGCGGACGCTTGAGCGACGGTGCGTCGGTCTCCCCGAGCAGTGCGACATCCCGTGGAAGGATCGGTGGGAAGCTAAGGCCGCCGGTCTCGACCCCGAGCGCGGTAAGGATGCGCGGTAATGCCTCCCGCAGTGAGCGATGACCCTCGAGTCCTAAGAGCGCCAGGTTGACGTTCTCGACGCGTTCACCGCATCCCCGAATGGGAGAGAGGCCAGCCACCCGGAACTGACCACTCGAACCGCGGTGAAATAGGGCCAAGGCCCAGCCGGTTCCACAATACGCATTCACGAGACGACCCGAGACTGCACGCGAAGCGCGCTGCCATCGTCGACTGTCGCCGGTACACGGGGCACCGACCAAGAAGGCATCGTCGACGACGCCGTAGACACCAGCGTCCGCGAGCGCTTCCAAACACTTGAAAACGACTCGAGCACCATGCGAGTAGCCAATGAGGGTGACAGGTCGCTGGCCCTGCTCTCGCAAAGCCAACAGGTCCGCTAAGGCATCACCAGCAGCGTTCGCTCTGTTCAAAAGTACAGACCAGGGGCCGTCCACGATATCTGCTGCCGAATAGACGAACAGAGGCCAAGCGATAGATGAGAGCAGCGTTCCCGCTGCAAACGAGACCGCCTGGAGCACATGCGGTGCAGCCTGCTGCGCTGCCGTCGTGGCTGCTTTTGTTGTCCAAAACTTGAGAAACGCTCTCCCCATTTCGAAGAGCTGATCGGGTTCCCAACGCAGTGCATAGCGCTCTGCGTACGGCAAGAGCCTGCCATTCCCCAGCGCGCTGTAGAACTGCGAAGCACAGGCTCCTTCCTGGCGAGAACGCGTTAGCCAGCCGGGAACGAAAATCACCAGGTGAAGGCCTCGACTCCGCACCATACGAGTTGCCATGAGCGGGTGCTCCTGTTTGACAAGTTCTGCTGCGCCGTTGTCTTCAGTGCCGCTCTGGGTTTCATGGGTGCTCGACGGTACCGCAGCGGAGTCGATGTCATCTGCAGTTGCAGCATCCGTTGCAGTTGCGCGTGTGAGGCCCTGGTTGCCAGCACCACCAGCACCACCATCGGATGCTGCGGACGTACCGGACGCTTTCTCGGTTGCCGCAGCATCGTCGCGGTGTGCTTCTGTCGTGGGATGCAGCGGCCTCAGCGTCCAAGTGCGCTCCGCAAGGCGCTTCTCCAGGATGCTTGCCGGTGTTGCGTGTCGGAATCCCTGACCTGACGCTGTTCGCAGTGATGTCGTCGATAGCGCGCCCACAGACTCACCGGAAAACCCAGTGGTATCCTCGTTGGACGCTGCTACGAGCGGTGCTGTCCCGCGTGTTGGCAGCTCGGGGAGCATTGGTGCAGGCGCCAACCCACTCGGATGTGAAGACGACTTGAGCGTTCGAACAGACGCAAACGGTAGCTGTGGTTGTTGCGGGGAAGGCTCTTCAGGTAGGCGCAAACGGTGACTTTTGTCGGCGAACAAAGTATCCCGCGGCAAGTCGCTGTCATCGATATGCTGCCGCTGCGTTTGCTGCCTCTCTTGGAACGTCACCGGGTCGGGCACCGGCACCGATGCATCATCAACCGTATCGATTGTTTCTTCCATCGCAGATTCAGGTACCTGCACGGTTGCACTTCGCTTCACGTCTAGCTTCTCTGCTGGAGCGTCTCTCGTGGCTTCGATGGCCCCTGACATCCTCGCCCCGAGTTCCGTTGTACTCTGTTGAATGCTGTGATGCAAGTGAGCACGCTGTTGTTGCACTGCGCTTTCCCGTGGTGAAGAAGAATTCGCTCTCGACAACGATGACGGTGATGATCGTGACGTCTCCAGCGACTCTACCTGCTCGCTCGTGTCTGCAGCTGGATATCGCGCTCCTCGCTGCGCAGCGCTTTCCGTCGTGGATTCGCCCCAGTGCTCTGACGACTTGTCATCGGCATCATCATCCAGTGCAGTCAACTGCAGTGTTTCGACGCCGTTCGCTGCATCGAACGAGACTGGTGTCGGGCGACACGGCGAAGACGACCCCGAACCCGTGTACATGCCCGCTGTGAGGCGCACACGTTCACCATTATCCAGCGCACGAAGATGCTGATGTGGTAAAGCTCGCTGCTCCGATACCTGCAGGGATTCCCGGATAGCAGCGGCCAGTTGTTGTTCTGCCTCCGTCCAGCCTGGCCCGTGCGAAGCACTCTCGCCTTGCACGGGACTCGAGACGTGCGCTGCGCCAACTGCGATATCGTACCGAGGCGTCGAAGGGGGCGCTGCTGCTTCACCCGACAATGCCGTCGTTTTTGCTGCCTTTGTGTGTTGTTGATGCCAGCTGCGAGCTGCCTCCTCGATACCGAGCGGTTCGAGTTCAAACTCCGTTAAGCGCATCCGTGTCCGTTTGCGCGCTTTGTGGCCAACGTAACCTGCGCCAAGGCCACCGAAAAAGCTGCCCACTACTGCGCCAGATGCAACTGTGCCTGTAGCGGCAAGTGCGCTCGCACCAGTGATACCAATGCCAACTAGAGCCGGTAAAAGAAGCGGCGCTGCAAGCGCTCCAGCTAGTCCAAAGAGCGCCCCTCCGCCAATCGCCATGGCAGCTATTTTGAATGCTCTCCGCCGAGACTTGCGCTTGTAGCGCTTCTTGGCAAGCGTAGCGTATATCTGAGGGTCCACGTTCCCGCCGTTCAACTCGGGGCACGTGGGTGCTCTGCTTTCCTCTGGCTGTCCGAGCGTCGATGGACTCAGGATGGATGCAGCGTCGAGCGTGACGCCGCGGATGCGTTGCTGTTGCTGTTGCTGTTGCTGGAGAAGTGCGGCTATCGCATACTCGACCAGCGCCATTTTTCGCCATGGTATTTGGAGCTCGCGTGCAGCGTCCCGCAAGAACACGCGGCAACGGGCGTCGTATACGCCAGGAGCGAGCGATAGCGTCAACATGGCCTGGAGCGCCGCAAAGCGAACCGCTGGAGCACCAACCAAAGCCGCCGTGGACGCAACCAAGGCACAGCGCTGCGCGGGAATGAGCTCACCTTCTAGACAGGCTCGCCACAGATACATGAGCGCTTCTCGTTGACTGCATGTGAGACCGAGGCCACTCAGCAGCAGTTGCACGTAGCGTTCCGCAAAGCTAGTGTCATATGCGGGTAGGTTGCGGAGCGCTGGACGCCGTGAACTAGCGCTCTGACGCTCAGTGGATGCTGTCGAAGGTCTCTCGTGTGGTTCCGGTGCCGGAGAGTGCCCCTCGAGTGACACTGGAGCGCGATCCCCAGCTCCTGGTCTATCCACTTCGATCGCATTGCTCGTTGGAAGATCACGCTCAAGTATCCGTTTCGAGGGCGAGGTCGCTGTACGGTGCTCCTGGGTAGCAGCAGCCGGTGCCTGATCGCCGTCCACGTCGCACTGCGGCGCGTCTGCAGACGTGACGACGCTGGGCAAAGTGCTCATGACAAGTCCGTCATCATGTCGCAGTTCTCGTTCCTTCTCCGCAATGAGGGTTACGAGAAACGCTCCCAGGCCGTAACGTTGCTCGAGGGTCAGCGTCTCGAGCCCTGGATGGACGGGCTGCTCATCGGTCGCAGGGAGGTCCTCTTGCAGCGCCGTGAAGCGCTCCAGAACTGCATCAGCATCCACGTGAAAGAGTTCTCGCTCCGTATCGTCCAAGGCGGTAACCAGGGCGCCAAACTCTTCGTCAACCTCGCATTCCTCCGTCTGCAGGAGGTCATACGTCGTTCCGAACACTTCCAGGCCGTCAGCCGCTGGCGCTTCGAACACTGCTGATTCTCCCTCCACGTGATACTGCTCCTTCTGAGGGAGGACCCGATCCAGATCCAGCGGCTGGTAGTCGCCGCCCACTGCTTCAGAGGCTGCACTCGTGAACCGCGGGAGCGCCTCGTCTGACGTTCGCACATCAAACTCCGTCGTTGAGGCTGCCTTATACGTCATGAGCTACAAAATGGAGCCTTCGGAGTTCCCGTATTGCCGTTTCTGGTGTCTTTCGATGACCAGCTCTGTCGACAAGTCCCAGTGCTCGAAGAGAAGCTCAGCAGCTGCGGTAGTCAAGCAGTACAAACACAACTGTTATCGGGCTCCGTTCAGCGGTCAACGGTACGTTCCCCTGTAGTACCAGCTATTGTTGCAATAAGTTCTCAGTGCATTCGACCGTTCAGTTTTCCGGAACAGCGAATGTCTCTGAAATTCCTAAGCCTCTGACTGTGCTAAAGCGAAAACCCTGCAGAGAGAAACATCGCGACTTGGCTCGCAATTGCCTCTGGAGCATCGCCGTGGTGGCCTTAACGGAAAACGCTTCAAGTCGCCTGAAGCGCTGCGCTCTGCTGCCGTGGTCGACTTGTGCACTGGAGGCTACCGAACTTCTAATCAAGGCCGCGACTTGAGTGGAACGGGAACCAAAGCAGACCTCCTAGGCTGCGGTGGTGGACGTGCACTGGAGACTACTGAACGTCGAGTAGTCTCGGGTCGTGCTGCGACACTCGGACCGGTACGCAACGCACCAACTGGAGTCGTGTGCGTCAAACGACTCGCGTGCTTCATGAGTCTACAGAGAAGGACTCGACTAGGACAAGTGCTTCACCAGCGTTTCCTCGTGCTCGACACCTTCGGAGCGGAACCCGACTCCAACGCTTTCGCGTTATCGACTGTTCGCTTGCTGGAGGTCGGATACGTTGCGGCGCTTTCATCGACGCACTGGTCAGACGCCATGTTCCAGGTGCTCGTCGTTGGCGCCAGTGTAGGTGGTCTCGCAACCGCCGCCCAACTGCAACGACGAGGCGTGACTAACTTTCAGGTTATTGAAGCAACGAACCGATCGGCACGAGCGAGTGCCAGTCGAGCTGTGGGCCTCTGGACGAACGCCTGGCAAGTTCTGGACGCTCTGGGGATCGCTGCTGCACTTCGCCAAGCGAGTCCGTGGAATACGACAGAGTTCTGGGTCCAGGACCTGCCAACTGCAGACTTGACAGCGCATGCGTGCCTGCGTCGTTTTGCACTCCCCAGGGGTCACGAGTTCCGCCGAGTTCCGCTTCAAGCGCTGACAGACGCGCTGGCTGCGTCCCTGCCTGCGGAGCACCTGCACTATGGTATGGATATGGAGCAATGGCTCAGGCAGAGAGCGGCAGTCTCAGAGCCTGCTTCGACACCGGAGATGCATCGAGGTCGTGAGAAACTGGGGCTCTGGGAGTCACCAGCATTCCCTCCAGACCTTTTTCTTGTTGGAGCCGATGGTGCTCGCTCCGTCGTTCGCCATCGACTAGTTGGAGACGACCGACCGCTACGCGATGCGGGCTACGTAGCCCACACGGGCGTTGCGCAGCTTCCGTTGCCTGGATGCAACGCTGAGGACCCTGGGAACGCGCTGGGGAGCGTCGAACTCACCAAACCGGGTCGTGTGCTTCTTCTGCTTGGCCGCGGGGACGGCACGCGCCTAGGCGTGCAAAGAATCAACGAACATCAAGTATTTTGGTTTTACTGTGAAAACTGCGGTGCGGCCTCAAATCAACCAGCAAACAAGTCAAAGGAGCTGCGCATGCTGCGCGGCTCCGAAACCAAGCAACGCGCCTGGGAACGTGTCTCACGCTCTGTAGCACGTCCACACGGGGTGCTTTGGAATGCACTTGAACAACTGTTCCGAGAAACTCCAGCGGAAGCCGCGAATACATTCGCTTGTGCTGATCTCTTCCCGCCTGTCTATGACGGTACGCTGGGGTTCGATGACGTTCCTGTGGCGCTCGTTGGGGACGCAGCTCATCCGATCACTCCGAATCTCTCACAGGGCGCTGGTCTAGCGTTGGAAGATGGCTGGATGTTGGCCAATCTTTTGGCGGACGCCTACATTCGCAACGGCAACCGTGATGAGCAACAAGCGGAGCAGCGGCAGGAGCACTGGAGTGCTCGGGTTCGGCGAAAATACCGGCAGCGAAGACGCTGGCGAGCTAGCGTACTCGCGCTCCGCTCCCGAGCTACTGGTGCGGTGTTGCAACTCCCGCTGCCGTCCTCAACCCTGGTGACGATTCGAAACCGCATTTTGTTGCCACTGGCTCTACAACCTCATTGGTTCGTGAGCCATGCAAACTTTTCTGCTAGAGGCTGAACGCACAGCGACAGCGGCAACGCAGTATATGCGCTCCTTTTGATTGTGCAGCGTCTACGACACGAAGCTGATGATATGCGCAGTGTCGGGAATTCACCAGGACTAGTATCCGACGAGCAAGTCTTCACGCTACGCGATAAGCGAACTGGCCTGGTGACGGATTGTCATGCACCAAGTCTCGCCGTGTTCGTCCTCGTGGCTCGGGTGAACGCTTCCACTTGAGCGGAATCACTGGCAGAGCGACATACCGCATCTTGCTCGATGGAGACTGCGACGTGTGTCACGTTATTCGTTGGATACCCCGCAACAGCACTTTGATAATCGTCTACGTGATACAACGAGTGACGGTACCGTGGGTATCGTCACTGCATTCCAGACAGAAGCGAGCGAGCAGGTTGCTTCAAATGCTGCGGCGTTCTCCAATCGCGTATCTGAACGCAGAATCGAAGCCCACGCGAGAAAAACGCTCACACTGCAGACGTCTGGACGACCATGTGCTGCCACTCTCTCGTGCGCACAGGTATCTATCTGGATATCATACAGTGCGCTCTTTCTCAGAGCAGGACTTGAAAACGAGTACATGCCATCGACCAGTGCAGTACTCCGTGCATTGCTTCGCTGCTCGTTCGCTGCTGGCAGTCTCGACGCCGGGGTGTACTTTTCGCGAAGCGTTGATGCCCCCAGTGCACTGGAGAAACCGTTGTCGCACGTCGCTACGTTGCCGTCCTTAAAGGAATATCAATCGACACCATCTTGCGTTGCAGCACGACTGGGGTAGACTGGGTCCCATCGAATCATGGAACACCAGTACCGCCTCACATATGCACACGCGAAAGCGTTCTCTGCGTATGGCTACAGCGCCTCTGCCCGGCAGCGTTGCTGAAGTTACCGTAAGAGTGCCTCGCCTGCAGGCGAGGCACTCGATGCCCTCTCTCTCCCCCGGACCTGATCGTTTTCCATCGCGAGTCTGCAGCGTTCTAGCACAACGCGTAGACGGCGTACTCAACGGCTCGCTCTGACATTCGCCCGACATACAAAGCCGCTGGACGCTCCCGATAGACATGGTATTTCCAAATGTCGATCGAGGCGTTCCAAGGTCGATGGAGAGAAAAACCCGTACACATCGTTTCTGACGGAATCACAGTGTGTCAAGCCTCTTTCTGTCGATTGTGTTACCATGGGGCCTCCAGTAACCATGCCGTGCATCATCTCGAGCGTCCAGCACTGTATCATTCCTTTGTTCTTTATCTCTTTCGCTGTGCGCCCTTGCTGGTAAGGTGCCCATGTCGTCATGAACGCATCCATGGGAATTGTGCAGAATCCATGCCTCAATTTTGAGGTCCTCGTCGAGCGAGCAGGAGCCCAGCTGCTGCGCGCAACAGCAAGTCCAAGGTCACAGACTACCACGAAACGACACGAGGAGTCCACGTTTCCCTCTCCGTGTCATCGAAAATTTTGGGAATGCACACTTTTCGCCTCCGTAACACCGAAACTACTGGCGGCCGCAGCACAGATTCGCACACCCCCATGCCAAACACTGTCCGCATCATCTACTTGAATGCTCACGTACGCTTTCTGAATGAAGAGAGCAATAGCATCCACTTCGGTTCGATACGATGCTGCGGGCGTCGAAATCATCCCTAATGCCGTCATTCGTGGTGCTGGCCTGCCCCCAGGCGTTTACGGTGACTGAATTCGGATGATACTGTGCCCTGGAAGCGTTGAGCAGATTCATTTGCTTGTCTTTCAGGTCTTTGGCTGCGTCGTTTTGATGTAGAGGTGTGACGACAACCTCGACGTCCTTGAACGCAGCATCCATGCCGGCCAAGAAAGCATCCGCGTCAGCCATTCTGGACAGACAGACCCTAGTCTCAACGCTCGAATCTGGCCTCGATATCACAGACTGCCTGCAGGGTGAAACTTCGTCGGTGTCCATCGTCACTGAGCACCTGACTCCATTCCCTGGCTGCAAACTGGGAACCCTGAGCGAGCTCCGTGCGTCCTATTCGCGTGATTGTTCAAATGATCCATGCTTGCCCGCAGAGATCAGCCTCAACACACTGATGTGGCGGTATCGTTCCCAAGTGACTACGGTGATTTCATGGGCCTTGATCGGACACATGGGACAAGATTGAATGGATCATTGAGAAGGCAAGCGAGCTCGCATTCGAGATGAGCGTCTGATCTAATCAGAAAAGCTCAGTCCAGGAATACGTAGTAGCTCGAGATGAAAGGAATGCAGCGAAGGCGTTTCAACAATCGTTTGGCTACGACATTTGTCGGTCCGAGGCAGGAAGCGCTGCCTTGGACGATCTGAGGTGACGCTCGAGTTTGTCGCGACATCGCTTCCGCCACTGTCACCTGGCCATTTGACTCTATCGACACCCGAAAACTCCCGTCCACCAGTGTACCCTGTCTGGGCTGGAAACACGAGGCTACAACGCTCGCAGTGCGTGCCTCGGGAAGCGCGCGACACTAGCCCCAACTCGGTCGTCTTGGTCTCCAAGGCTGCTTTTATACTTGCTGTCATCTGCTTTGTAGAAGCGTTAGTCTCGGATATGGCATGGCGACGTCCCCAGGTATTCCGAGCAGCATGGGTGCAAATCTCTGATCCCATGATCAGGCCGTAGTGCATCTTCTGTTCCGAGCATCAGCTGTGCAGCTCCCTAAAGGTCTAAATGGAGACTTTCAGAGAAATTTGGACAGCCTGCAGCCCTGCAACTCAAACTTCTATGAGCAGTTGCTCGATGAGGTGCGTCACAAAGACAGACGCTAGGCGAGACTTCCATGCGTACAAACTTACGCAACCTCTATTGGCGTCCTGCATCTCGCTTTTTCGAAGCATATCTCTGTCGAAGCGTTTTCGAAGCGACGAGCTGAAAGCGCTTTTCCGAGTGATCTATCCCCCCGCCCCGACAGCTGTTCCTTCCTGTCCCTTCTCGGAGGCTTTTCGGGATGATCCTTGTCGTCATTGAATGGTGGCTTCTGCTACATCCTCAACTTTTCGTTCACTCGCTGAGTTGGCATTGGTGTGGTCCCTGTCCTGCATATCCGGTTTTTCCTTGGGATTCAGACGCATTGGATGGCCAGCGCGCCAGAACCTCGCCTATAATGTGCATGTATCTCCTATTCTCCGCATAACATTGCTTTATGGTGTCCGTCACGAGCATGCCTGCGGAACGAAGCGCGCCGTTGGGCTCCCTCCTGCTCTAGAACAGAGAAGCAACAGCGTATTTGAGGGCTCGTGATGGAAGAGAGTGGCTTGTCGAAGAACAGTGCTACGCATGCGAACGACTTGTCTGTTGATCGACGGGCGTGGATATGGCGTTCGATAACAGAAAAGACGACTTTGACTTGGTGCACCCATGTTGCATAGGCTGGCGCGAACAACAGCTCAACGACAGTCGCGGTTGCGTACTCCTCGAGCGCTTTTGCGTGACGGAAAGCTACGTCGTCACACATCGGGGCGGAAGAATTTGGGAGTTAGAAGCAGTGAAATGCGTCGACAAAGGCAGAGGTGTCGAACGATGCTGTCCGCTTGGCGATTCGTAGGCGAACACACGATTCAATCACTGGTAGGGCTGATTTGTCGTCATTCCTTTGGTCTTTTTTGACGAACAGCGGAATGCTGCTCTTTGAGTGCCCATATACGGGTCCACAATATCTCCTGAACAATGCCTGATGGTGTGAGGCGAACACATGTCGCTCCTGTAGACATGGTTCGCGTTTCATCTGGGAACCGTTCGTGTAGTATCCGTGAACTGGTGGTCTCCTGTAGCAACGCGCTCGTTTCTCGGTCCAAACGTGTCGCCTCATGACCATTCGTATCACCGGTATGGATACCTCACATTGTGTACCATCTCTGGTGCTGTTTCCTAAAGAATCTGTGGAGTCGAATCGATGGACAGGGTGACAGTCGTGCAGACTGAGTTTCAGACGTTCTGTTTTGGCTACACGAAGTTCACGACAAGGACTCAAAGCAGGTGGATTCATCCTCCTGCTTATCTTAGAACGACTGCAATCTTAAGTCAGTCCTTTTTCGCAAGCCAGCAGTGGCAGAACCAGGCCTCCATACGAAAGTTCTCCGACCTACTGGAATCATTCCTTTTGTTGAACACATGCGAAAGAAGCAAACAACTAGAGGCGTACCGGCGCATGCAGTCCAGACTTCAGGGTTCTGGGTGGAACTCCCGAACCCATGAACGCAAATCACAACTTGCCACTCACTCAGAAATTCTACTGAGATACTTCCGTTCGAGCAAAATGTAGCGGGCATGCTGTAGCCGGACACTGCGTCGCTTTCGAGTCTCCTCACTGGGTCTCAGTGTTCACGCAACACATCATCGAGCGACTTCTGCAGAGTCGCGAGATCTCGCCAGCACTTGCGCTGCAGTTTGAGTTCCTCTTCGTCATCAGTATCCTCGATGAGCGGCAGGAATAGGACGCATGTTGGCCGCTTGAGTTGAGCCGCCTTGCCCAGCAACTCACGAGAAGGCACGAAGCAGTAAGGGATGCCCGTCTCCTCGCAGAGGATCGGGACGTGAGCAATGACATCAACGGGCGCGACGTCCGCAGCCATCACACAGAAGCCACGAGCACCTTTCCGAATGCTCTTGACTACTTCTTTGACACCGCGTCGGAGCTGCTTCTTACCCGCTAGTTTCTTCGCTAGCTTCAGGATCCGTTTCGTAAGTTTACGCCCCGCAAGCGGCTGCGCAATCACTGAGCACTGCAGTTTTTGACGCAGTTCCTCTGCAACCTCATCAGCTGTTTGATCCTGGTTGAAAACATGCCCCTCTGTCACTGCAGCAGTCAGAGTGCAATCTGCGCCGACGTCCTCGGTGTCGGAGCCCAGTGCCGAACGAGGACGCTTCTTGTCCGGCATAGAAAGGTCGGCAGCGATCTCCAGGGGATACCTGGGGGAAAACTTTTCAATGATATTTCTTTGCTTTTTCAAAGCAAAAACGTGCCCTGCCTCGAGCGTGAAAGCGTCGGAAAGGAAAGCGCTTTCCCTGCAGCCTCGTTAGACACAAGTTTTCCACCGTGCCGTGCCGTGCCGTGCCGTGCCGCAGCCGCAGCCGCAGCCGCAGCCGCAGCCGCAGCCGCAGCCGGAGCGAACGCCAGCGCACCATCGAGGCGCTCATTTCATACACCAAGCCGCTGCACTGGTTGGTGGCATCGAGGAGTGCTCTCGGCCGTACCGGGGTGGCGTTCGGAAAACCAGACAGACGTTCGGAACAAGTTCTAAAATCGTGTTGTACTACATCTGTGAGCAGGCGGGGTTTCCTAGCCTTGAACAATTTGGTGAAAGTGTCCGAACTCTATCGAACGTTTCTGGGGTTGCTGGTTCAAACTGGGAGCCAAAGCTACAAAGTTAACGAAATGCATGCTTTATTGAGCTTCTGCACGGCGTCCTAAAAATAAAATCATTGAAAGGGGACGGAATTCCGTGTTCAAATGAGACTCACTATTTCAACCGTTGACGAAAAGCGCGTGTGCCGCACGATACCCAGTATGAGCACAGGGGGTCCTTCTGAAGACTGTTCGAGTCGTTCGTGTGGGCACGTGGAGGCTCGCCACGCAGATGAGGATACCTCGTCTGGCATACGTCACAAACGCTTCGTGTAGATCTCGTGGAGGATGCGGTGCCAGCAAGAGAGACCGCTTCAGCGAGTCTCGTGAACCATCCGCTGCAGCGGAACGTCTCGTGTTCGGGCGCCATGACGCGTGACCCGGGCACCAGTGCCTACCGGTGCACCGGCACGCATCGAGAAGCCTGCGAAAGGCCTGTAAGCCTCGAGTTACGGTAGTCCGAACGTGGTGAATGGTGACGGTCTGCTGCAGCAAGCCGTCTCGAACAGCTACGCATAGCGAAGCATTGCTTTCAAGGAGTTGCATTTTCCCGTACAGTGGAAGCGAGCACGCCCACTGCCGTGCATCTGAACTCAGGATGGCTGTGCCTCAGGCAGGCAGAGGGCGCACCGCCTCATTTTATTCTGGGCATGTACATGCACCGCTGCGAAGGGATCACGGCGAAATCGAGTGCCTGTTTCTATACAAGCTGGTTGTTTCATCAGGTCTCGCTTACGCGAAATCGAGCACAGCATCCGCTGGCGATATGGATTCTACCAGTGTCGGCGGGCGAAATTTCTGTGTTTCAAGGGAGACTCGTTGAAGTCTCTGCGGAGCTGCAGACCTGTGCACGGAGCGCCAGGCACATATCGACGCACACTCGTGGTCTCCAAAAGCACCTAATGAAAGCGCTCCTCATCAAGATCCTTCTGTGGATTTGTCAAAATACCCGCCAGGCAGGGTATGCAAAAGCATCCGATGGGAGCGCTCCTCATCAAGATCTTTCTGGAGATTCCTTAACATACCCACTACATTTCGTCTGATGAACTTGAAAGAATCGCATCAGTATCACCCAGCTCTGATCGTCCTGATGCGGATTCCGTCTTGTTACGCCGTTTCTGAGCCTGCTCGTGAGCCCATTCTCTAAAGTCGGTTTGCACGAGAAACTCCAAGCGATCTGTATAGCGCTGCTCGCTCTTCTTATAGTGTTCTAGTTCCTCAGAGAGACCTTTCTCATTCTTGAAGCGCTCCCATTGCCGTTGCGTCAGGGCGAAGGTGCTTGGACGATGCATTCGCCCACGCTCGGCTGCTATTTTGGGGAGACGTTTCATCAGCGTCGAGGCGGGCGCAGAAAAGGTTTGAGGATCCTGTCGATTGGACACCACAGCGGCACGAACGCGCCTGTCACTTACTTCAGGGCGACTTGTCGAGGCATCCGCACTTGAAGTGAGGCCCAGGAGCATGTCTAATTCGGCGCTATCCTTTGTTCTGGTTGCAGTATCTAAACCAGTGGCGTCCACTGGATGCTGACAGCGCCGCAACGCCTGCCAGCGTGTCTCACGTCGCATCAGCTGACTCGTGGATTTCCGACTTGGTTGCTTGAGCCGCTTCATTGAGCGCCATGCCCGTTCGAACGAATCGTTAGTAGTCGCCGAAGCCTCTCCCCGTCGCACCGCTCTGTCCAGCGACTTGTGCGTAGAGCAAAGTTCACTCCAGACGCGCTGCACGAGTTCTCGTTCTTGCTGCTCACCGTTCTGCACCGCTGCGCTCTTTGCGGTGTTTGGTGGCTCTTCGCTGCTCCACGCATCGGGCTTTGACGTAACGGTATTCGAGTTCTCGGCACAAAGTGGTTCCAGTACGTGTGCTAGCGACGTCTCGAGACCCTGCTTCTGCGCACTCACACTACTTGACGGTGTCGCTACGCCTGAGTCGTTTTCTGTTTCAGTGAGAGCTGGTGCAGCCACGTCCGACACGTTAGGCAAGGAGGCGTCCATGCAGCTGGTACCACTGGTCTTGAAACGCGATGCGAAAGCTTGCGAAGAGCGTTAGACCTCAAAGCTCCACAGCCGCGAGCGGGTGCCGTTCAGTTCGTGCCGCGGCAAACCCCGAAGCCCGAGCCTCTTCTCTAGGTACACGTCTATCGTGCTCAGCTAAGAGCCGAAACAACCGCAAGGTGTTATCGGCGTATACGCGCTTCGAGTTCCGTCTGTACCACTAGAGTCTGACAAGAAGATTCAACCACCGAAAATGTTTCGCGATCATGTGGAAAATTATTGCCCACCAGCAGGGGCGCCACAGTCTTTTTCGACCGGCCTACTGCTATCGGATTGAGCTTCTCCTGCCACACCACGGGCATTAGAGGGTGTCCCACAAAGCTGGATCGCGTCAGCTCCTCGGTTCTTCTTCAGCATCGCACATCGTCTGATATTGGTGGCGACGCGAAAGTCTCGGTTCACGATTTTCTCGCGTGCATGAACGCTGGTTGAGCTCATCAATGGAAGGATTCTTCGAACTCGTGCCCTCTGTGACACTCCAGTCTCGTCATCGACCGTCGGGGAAACAAATTTACTCGCCTATCATTAATTCTCTTCTTTTTCTTCGTCGTGTGCTCTTCTTCGCTCGATGGTTGGCGAGAAGAGGATTCTTTGATTCTTTCCCGGACACGTCGAAGAGGGTCCTCCAGGATCCCAAAATCCCATGTCCGTGCCTTGCCCTTCGATTTTTATCTTTGAAAATCGACGCATTTCGAACGCATCTGCTATGAATAGCGTAAAAGCATTTGATTCCGCTCCGATGCAGTGCGGAGCAGGCGATCGACATCACGATGCCATGTACCGTGTAGATCGTAGACGAGTTGAATGCAGGGTATGTGTTTGGTACGGAGCAGAGCAAGGAGGAGTGCATTCGTCTTTCAGGTCAGTCATTTCACAGGATTCAGATGGTTGCGGAACACTGAAAGATAGAGGTCCATGCGCTCTGTGTCTAAAACCGATATCCCCAATGCGCGTCTACTGCCAATGGTAGAAAGCGACCCAATGAT
>Ga0080006_1129220_pt1 | contig 44934 bp, 46 predicted proteins | sample RS3BMetagenome_FD_69209 | JGI IMG/M metagenome (GOLD analysis project Ga0080006, IMG submission 69209) | Ferric oxide microbial mat and aquatic microbial communities from Rainbow Spring, Yellowstone National Park, USA - RS3B (SPADES... ... | reverse complement strand
GCGAGGCCAGCTGCTCATACGTCGGAGCGTCGGAGGAAGGATCGCGGGTCGGAATTCCCCACGGTACGCGCGTGGGTCGCGCCGGTGGTGGACGCGGGAATCAGGGGACCTGAATAGTTACATTGAGGAGAAGGGGTATCCGACTTCCTGCACTAGGACCTACATCTTGTGGCCTCTCAGAAATAGTGTGAAGCGGCACCGAGTGTGCTGTAAGGCGACCAACTCAGGCGTGCGGAACTTGGTTGGTGGCTGGCCGATGACGACGGGAAGCCGTCTCATCAGCGCAATTCGTTGAGGCAGCTCTCGTCGCACGGGAATCAACTCACCAACTCGGCATAGTTGATGGGGCATCGATATCCTCGGGGTCGTGCGCAACATCCGAACGGTCTTTGCGTTGGCGATGGCCGGCATGGCGCTTCTGTTGGGTGGATGCGGTGGAAGTTCAACGTCGCCACCCGCCGCCGTCTCCCAGGCGTCCGCTGGCTCGCCTTCCAACGCCCCAGCGCCGAACTACAAGGACATGGGGAACCTGGAGAGTGCGCTGATGCCTGCCGCCAGGGCCGCTCTCGCTGATCCCACAAGTGCGAACTACAACCCCGGCGCCTCCATAACGGGCGTCGTCTGCTCCCCCAGCACCACAATGACCGGGGGCTCCGAGCTCGTATCCTGTTCCGCTCAGGTGTCCGACGGGACATCGTTCACCACGCCCGTGATCGTGTCGGCGGATGGCCGTTCGTACTCCGACCAGGCCGGCACCTCCGGCAGCACGGGTGGGACAGGTGCGTCTGGTACAACGACCACCGCCCCCGCCGGAATCAGCTGCCCAGCCGGACAGACAGCGGTCTTCGGTGTTTGTGCCGCGACTCAGCCGGTCGATCCGACCGTGTCGGCTCTGCTTCCCCCAGGAACTTCTCCCATTCAGTGCAGTGCGATCCAACTCCAGCTGACTAATGGCAATCCTAACGTCAGCATTCCTTACGACTCAGCCGCAGCGTGCGACAACATCGCGTCAGCCAATTTCCTCGTCTTCGTTCACGGCGTGGGCATCAACTACGCCAGCAGCGACCTCCAGTATGAAAATCAGCTCCCTACCGCAGGCGGCTGTCACCCGCCGCTGACCGACAGTTGCATCAACGCATGGCCGTCGCCGGCCGGGGACGGCACCGTGTACATCTACGTAGGTACGACTCCGTTCCAGATGGACAATGGCCATGCTGTGTCAGAGGTGTGCTCGTCCGGCTCGGATCCAGCGGTCCTCCTCTACGACCGCCAGAACGGGTCTTCCGATCAGAACGCGGACTACGACGATTTGATTGCGATCAGCTGTGCCGGCAACGCTGACCAGTTGTGGGCGGACATGAACCGCGGGCTCTTCGAGGCCGGTTCCACCTAATCGGGCTGATGCCCGACGCGATCACCCCGGCGACCTCTTTACCTACTCCACAGTGGTGCCCGGATTACCGGCGAGGATTGGGCGTCTCCTACTCCGTCGCCTCGGTCATCTTCTCCCCAGCGAGCGGCTGACATGGTGAAGCGCGGGAGGGATGTTGGCCCGTAACCAGCCGGCCACCCTCTGATGGGACATCGAGCCCCTTCCAAGGCGCAAGGTGCCCCGGTCTTGACCAGCGCTTCGCCATGGCACTAAACGGGCTTGGTTCGGCTGGTAGATCCGCGTTGCGAGGCCTAGCAGTAGGTCTTGCGGGTGTGTCCGAGTCGTGCCGTAGCGGGCCAGGTCCCTATCACCTTGCTGCCCGCACCGTCTTCAACGAGGCATCGAGCTGTCGGCCGTGGGCGACGGTCGCGTGTCACGGCGCGCCCAGTTCGCACCTTTGGCCTGCCTTGTCATCAAGTAACCGGCCTGTCACAGCCCGAAGTCGTCACCGAGGTCGCGTCCTGAGTCGCTGTCGCGACTCCATGAGAATGGGGGCGGTTGCGGCAACGGCGTCACGTCGCGGGCCGCATCGGAGCGCGTGGCCTCCGACCATGCTGTATCGAGCGCGTGCAGCCGATCCCACATTGACGAGAGCCATGGTTGGTCGAGTTCGCCATCGGAGCTACCGAGTGCCGTGAAGCCCGCCGACTCGATGGTGCCAACTGCCCGCTGCCAGTGGGCATGCTGTTCGGGGTCGAGTGGTTCAGGTCCGAGCGCGTCCGAGCTGTCGATGTCCCAACGGCCTCGGTAGACCTCGATGGCCCCGGCCGCCGACTGCCACCGTTCGACACCGGAGATGCTTTCGGGAAGGGGGCCCAGGGCTTCCGTCGTGTGGTCCGGCTGGCTGTAGCCGGCGGCTTGGCCGAGTCGGTACTCGTGACGTCGGAGGTCCCTGTCCAGCCGGGACCAGGTCTCGATCTTGGTGCGGTGACGACTGACCCACCCATCGCGGCGTCGTTGCACGGCGAGGAGGGTCTTCACGTCGTCATCTGCTCCGGGCTGAGACTGTTTGGCATTCGACGTATCGAGTGGTCGCAGGTAGGCGTCGGCCAACTGCCGGGTCACGTCGGCCGGCGCGTGATCGGCGATCCACTGGCCGAGCGTGGCGTGCTCCCGAAAGGCGGCATCGAGATCCTCGGCCGCCACGGTCGGCCAGGTCGGCATCAAGTCCCGGGCCATGGTCTGCTCCCGGTTCTGAGACAGCGCGTCGACGAGGGACTGGACGGCGTCGCGCTGGGCGAGGTCATCAGCATGGTGCCCGATCTCCCACCTCGGGTTCTCTGGGGACGCTACATACAGGTTGTTCGACAACCGGCCCCGGGACAGCTGGGTGTAGCCGGCCTCCTGGTAGAGGCTGTCGCCACCGAGACCGAAGGTGTGGTCCACGGTGATCCCCTGGGAACGGAACACGGTCAGGGCATAGCCCAGGCTGGTGGATCCCTCGGCGTAGCTGCGGGGGAGAACGGCTTGCCGCCCGTCGTCGAGCTGGACGACGAGCGACCCCGTCGGTTGGGCGCGGGTCTCGTCCTCGATGCCGGCAGCTATGTCGGCAGCAACGTCACCCTGGGTTCGGGGAACGTCACCCTCCCTGGTGAGAGCGTTGTCCGTTGGCACCACGTCTCTCGAAGGAAGGACCGCCACCACGGTGCCGAACGTGCCGTTGCGGAGCCGAAGCCGCTCGGATGCAGGGCCGAGGTCTGCGGCCGGCACCCGCTGGTTCTTCTCGAAGATGACCCTGTCCCCCACGCTGAACGCCTTGGCGCCGATTCTGAGCTCCTCACCCAGTTCGCCCGCTGCCTGGCGGCGGGCCCGGACCATGTCATTCAACGCCGCAACGTCGGACCGCCGGACGGCCAGGATGGCGGTTGTTTGGTCACGGGTTGTGTGGTCACGGTGGACCGCCCACCAGTCCTCGACGATGCGCTGGCGGGCCTCGTCGATGGTGCCGGCGATCGTGACCCGGCCGTGCTCGCTGTAGGCCTGAATTGCGGGAGTGACGTCTCCCTTCCGCAGGGCAACCAGAGCATCTCGCTCCCACTGCTGATCAGCACCGGCCTGTCGGCGGTTGGTGGTGAGGGTGACGACGTGGTCACCCAGCTCGGCGGACAGGGTGCGGAGCGCCCCACCGGAATCGATGGAGGACAGCTGGCGATTGTCCCCGATGAGGACCAACTTCGCCCCGGCAGAATCGACATACGAGCGGAGCTGATCGAGCGGGCGCGTCCCCACCATGGACGCCTCGTCCACGACGATCACGTGCCGGGAGGTCAGCCCACCGCCCTCCCGGAGGTCGGCCAGGAGTTGGGTCAGTGAGGAGCTGGGGATGCCGGTGCCCCCCTCGAGGTCGGCGGCCGTCCGTGCTGCCACGGCCGTGCCGATGACCCGGAAGCCGGCCTCCTCCCAACCGATCCGGGCGGCGCCGAGCATGGTGGACTTCCCCGTTCCCGCCTGCCCGATCACCAGGTCATAGCCGTTGCCCGAAGTGAGGAGCTGCCGGACCCCCTGGGCCTGTTCGCCATCCAGTTGGCCGTGGTGAGCGAGGACATCATCGACAGTTACAGTTCCTACCTGTGCGGTCGCCGCACCGACACGACCTGTGGCCGAAGCGACGATCCGCTCCTCGGCGGCCAGCAACTCGGTTGTCGTGTACCGCCGGTCCCCGCTCGTAGCCGGGACGACGTGACCGGACCGGGTCCGGATCTGCTCGGTGCCGGCGCTGAGATCAACGTCGCGATCGGCCAGGACCCGCAGCACACCGTCCCGATCGAGGAACCTGGCCGTCAACGCAACTGCCTTGTCGGGGGTGACGTCGAATGCCCTGGCCACGGCACTGATGGCGTCTCGCCGAGAGAAGCTCGATCCGAGCAGGGTGACGGGCAGCACCCGGGTACCTGGGGCGCCGGAGTCGCCGAGATGCTGCTCGTCAATTTCCCAGTCATCGAGCGATACCCCCTGCTCCCCCGCCAAGGCCCGGAAGACCGCCTCGACCTCTCCGGGTTCTGGTGGGGCAGTCACCTCCTGGCCGAGGGCGGCGGTGAGATCATCGGCGGTGGCCGGGCGAGTGCCACCGGCGCCGTCCGGGAGCTCGATCGCCGAGAGTTGCTCGACCCAACCGTCGCGCAACACGTCACCGGCGATGCTTACCGTCGGCTTCCGCTCCCGGGTGACGAGCGCCACCTTCGCCGCAGCTGCAGCTGATGTGCTCCCCCGCTGCTCCATCGCCTGCTCGATGTCGGCCCGACGCCTGGAGAACGCCCGAAGGATCGCCTTCGGCACGTCCGCCAACTCGCTCAGACCGTTGCGCTGCACCTGCCAGCGAAGACCGAGCGGCGCCAGCTCGGTCCGGAGCGCGGATCGGTAGAGGGCACCGCCGGTCATCTTCCACGTGAAGAGGTGCCGGCCGTCAGGAGCGGACCACTGGCCGTCGACACCCCGGACCAGGTTGGGGACGACCACGTGGGTGTGGAGTTGGGGGTCGCCGGCCCGACTGGTGCGGTGCCGGAACGCCGCTCCGATGAAGCCGTTGGCTTCGATGAGCTGCTTCCCGTCACGGCCTCTGCGGGCATAGCAGGCCTCGTTGGACAGCTGGTCGAGCACGGCACTGACCGCCCGATCGTGGGCAATGGAGATGGCGTCACGGACCTGGTCGGGGCCGAACGCCCAGAGAAGGGAGATGCCCTTCGGCGCGGAGAACGTCAGGTCGTAGCCGGGGCGTCGTTCAGGACGGAGCTGCATGCCCAGGCTCTCGCCTGTGGCGGAGGTGCCGGCCAGCAAGTTGCGAAGGGCCTGGGCATCGACCTGTCCGGCAAGCCCGAACTGTGCAGACGTCGCTCCGATCCATTGACCGGGTGCCTCACCTCGACCGAGGTAGTAGTCGTCGACGTTGTTGGCGACCTTGTCGAGGTAGTACTCGGCACCACCGGCGGTGCCGAGTCGTCCTTTCGAGAGCATCAGAGTGCCCGCAACTGGCTGCTTCGTGACCGGCCCATGGCCCCATGATCCGGATGTGCGTCACCCTGAACGTCACCTCACCGACGAACTCGCTGCTCACACGGTAGAACGGGAGCCGCCAACGAGGACGCATCCAATCGAATATGCGGCGGTGGCATCCGATGATGCACAGGTGTGGATGATTCGTACCGCTCCAGCGCAGCCGACCTACGTGTGCCTGGACGGCGGTCATGACGGGCTCAATGCCCGGCGTGACCGCCTCGATGGGCCACGGCATCGACGACACCTCTCGGGGTTGCCGAGGGAGGACAGGGGGAGGCTGGACCGGGCGCACAGGGACCCGTCCTCGGACACAACGATGCCCCGGCTCGAAGCCGGGGCATCGTTGGCGGACAACCTGGTGAGGCTCAGGCGGCGTCCGGCGATCCGGCACCCTCCTCTCCGAGGACGATCCGCTCCACGTCGGAGATCCCGTAACCGACCGACTCCAGATACGAGAAGTACCGGGCCAGGCGTCCACTCGGCGTGCGCCAGGAGGAGCGCCCGGTGGTGGCTTCGATACCGCCCACCACCTGCGCCAGCAGGAGCATCGGCAGCCTGGCGTCCGGGGTGGCCTGCTCCAACAGTGCGGTGGCCGCCGGTCGTGCCCACCAGTCTCCCTCTCGGGGTTCGTGGTGGCCGAGGACCTTGTCGAGGTCCCGGTCGTCACCGGAGGTGGCGACACCCGGGTCGGACAGCAGCGTCTCGGTCACGAACCGGAGGGTGCCCTTGGGGGTGCTGCGCCGGTGGAGAAGCTCGGTTACGAAGGCCAGCCGGACTTCCTCGGCCGCGTCCCAGGCCTTGTTGTTGGCCACCACCAGGCGGCGCTCGGCCTTCTTCTCCTCGGTCCAGCCACCCGAATCGTGGCCAGAACTCGAATTAGCCGCACTTGGCCGACCTGGGACTTCTCCGTCACCCTCGTTGAGGGTGACGTGGCCATTCCCGATCGGGTCGAGACAGAGGTAGGCGGCCTCGTAGCCGTCGTCCTCGGTGGACTCGATGACCGCCGCCGCATGGCCGGGGCACGTGCGGTGCTTGGCCACCGTGAGTGCTTTGCCCTTGACCGATGGAAGGTCCTCCAACCAGCGGGCGCCCTCGGGCAGCCAGTAGCCGGACTCGAGCTCGACAACCGGACAGCCGGACCCGGCGAGCTCGGCCACCACCGCCTCATACCGCTGGCGGTCGTCCCGCTCCCGACGAAGCCGGGCCACCACGTGGGGCCACTGCTCGGGCTGCTTGACTGCTGCCGCAGTGAGCAGCTTCACCGCCTCGGGGTCGCTCCCGAAGTCGGCTACCACGGCGGCCTGGTCAAGGGTCAGGTCGTAGCGTCCGGCGACTTCGGTGGCCACGTCGCTGCGGGCCACGATCAGTGCCTGCCGGACCTTTGTGGCTTTAATGCCGGTCATGGCGGTGATGTCCTTCTGGGTCACGCCGTCAAACCCGGCCAGTTGCTGGATGGCCACGGCCTCCTCGACCGGGGTGAGGTCGTCCCGTCCGATGTTCTCGACCAACATGCCTGCCACCTGGTGAACCGGCGACAGGTCGTTGCGCACGTAGACGGGGATGGTGGCCAGCCCGGCCGCAATCGCCGAGTACTTCCGGCGCTCCCCGGCGATCAGCACCAGCTCCCCGGTGTCCGTGGTGCGCACCAGCGGCGGGGTGAGGATGCCGAGGACGGCGATGGAAGGGGCGAGTCCCTCCCGGTCCCGCTCCGGTCGGCGGGCGTTGTCGGGGTTGTCCACCAGCGTCCGTGGCTCCACCTGGCGGAGCTGCCAGCCTTCGGGGTCGGCCATGGCCTCGGTAGGCGCATCCGATGCGGCATCGTTGTCGTGCATTGCGGTTGTCATGGTGTGTCTCTCCTTGGTTCTCTGCTCATTGATGCAGTCCGGGGCCTCGTGCTCCGGGTCGGCCCACCGCGAGGAGTCACTCCCGGGGAGCCTGCTCGGACCGCGTGACCAGCGGGCGGGACCGGATCACCGGCCTCGCCCGCTCGATCACTGAGGCGGTCAGACCGGTGTGGACTCGGCGCTCTGGTCGTCGTCGGCGTGGCGCGGGGCACGGTGGACCTCGGTCGTGGCGAACCGGAGGCTGGCCCCGATGTCGTCGGCCACGATCTCGACCTTGGACCGGCGCTCCCCGGCATCGTTCTCCCAGCTCCGCTGCTCCAGGCGACCGGAGATGAGCACCCGACTGCCCTTGGTCAGGCTGAGGGCGACGTTCTCGGCCAGGTCCCTCCAGCAGACGACGTCGAGGAACGACACCGACTCCTCCCACTCCTTGGTGTCCTTGTCCTGCCACCTGCGGTTGACGGCGACGGACAGGGACGTGGTGGCCTGGCCCTCCCGGGTGTAGCGGATCTCCGGATCGCGGGTCAGGTTGCCTGCCACGGTGACTGCGGTGATGGTTGCCATGGTGTTTCTCCTCTTCGGTTGATGCCGGGTGGGGCGCTTTTCGCCCCGCTTGGCCCGACATCAATCGGTGAACGCCGATTCCCCACGCCGGCAACGGCGGTCAAGGGAGCGAGCACAGCGAGAGTGAGAAGCGAAGGCCGGATGGTGAGGCGAGGGACGAGCCGTGCCCGGAGGGTCACCACCCGAGCCGGCGCCTCGGAGCGTCGACCTTGACGGCCAAGGGGCCGGTGTGTGACTTACAGCCCGCTGACCAGGAGAAGGTGACGTTGAGGGTGACGTTCCTCAGCCCGAGGGTGACGTTCGTTTTCCGCACACCGAGCGCCGCACGGCGGCGGTGTGACGACCCCGAATGGCTTGGTTCGGTTCAGCTCGGCTCAGTTCCGCTGAGTCCACAGCCACTGGATCGAGCGCCACGCCTACTCCACCAGCCACAACGGGAAGCCGACACGGAAGGCGCGGGAATCCGAGGGGTCGGCCCTCCCGTAGGCCACCCGGCCGGACCACTGGACCGGCCCCCGCCCAGCCCCGGCCGGTCATGCCGGCCCGGGGTAGGCGTCCCGGTCTGAGAAGGGACCGAAGGCGTCGGACTCGCCGAGCTGGTGGGTGAGCTCGACGTCCCAGCTGATCCCGTCCACGTCGGTGGAGTTGCACGGCTCGTCGAACGGGCAGTCGGTGGAGTTACGTGAATCGGCCATGTCGGCCTCCTTTTCGTTGAGCGGCGGTTGCCGCTGGGTACCGAACAGGAGGTCGCCGGGGACCCCGCCGGGGTCAAGGGGCGCCCGAAGGGCGAACGAGGACACGAAGGCCGGATGGTGAGGCGAGGGACGAGCCGGCCCAACGGGTCACCTTCCGTGCCGGCGTCCCGCAGTGACCCTTGACGCCGGAAGGGGTGGCGACAGACTCAACAACCCCAGCAGACCCCCGAAGGCGCCAGAGCATCGGATGGACGACTCGATGTCGTCCGGACGATGGGGCTCTGTGGCGAAGCCGGTGGGCCCGGTCATGCCGGGACCACCTCCTCTCCCGACTTGGTGGACTCGAGAATCGTCCGGGCGCAGGCCAGCACCTTCGTGGCCGTTGCGGTGACTGCGGTGACGTCGCCCCCGCTCCAAGCGGTCAGGTACCCGGTGGAGTAGCTCGAGGTGTCGAGCCCCCAGGCGGCGGAGACGACGTAGGCGACAGACTCGGCCTCCACTTCGACCGTGCCCCGGTGCTCGTAGAGACGGTGCTCGTGCATCAGGACGTGGGCGAGCTCGTGAGCGAGCGTCTTGCACGCTCCGGCAGGATCGGCCGTGCTCTTGACGGTCACGGTGCGGTCCCCGTAGTGGGTGCGACCCCAGGCGGAACCGAGCGACTCGTCGTGATCCGGACCGAAGCGGACGGTGAAGCCGGCCACCTCGACCCGCTGGACCAGGGTGTCCCACATGCCTTCGGGCGCAACGCCGACCGGGTGTACGACGTTCAAACCGTCGTCGGGCAGATCCTCACCCTCCGTATCGGCCACGTCGAACACGTACCCGACCCGGAATCCAGCCACCCGGGAGTGGGTGCTCGTCTCGCCGCCGCCCGCGTCCTCGACCGTGGTCCGTCGCACGCAGGGGCAGAGGATGGCGATGCCCTTGGCCCCCTTCTTCACGCTCCGACCGAGCGTCTTCCAGGTGTGGAAACCGGCCACCCGGGTGGCGTCGGGCCGCTGCACCATGATCAGGAAGGTGTTGTTGGCGCTGTAGCGGGTGAACTTGGCCGCCACGGCCAGATAGGCGAGCCACTGGTCCGAGGTCGTGAGTGCCTCGACACCGGCGACGAGTTGATCGTGTGCCATCTCCGGCGTGAGCTTGGGTGAACGTCGAGCAGTTGCAGTAGCCATGTCGGCCTCCTTCGGTTGAGCGGCGGCTGCCGCTGGGTACCGATCAGGAGGTCGCCGGGGACCCCACCGGGGTCATGGTCGAGCGAAGCGAGAGTGAGAAGCGAAGGCCGGATGGTGAGGCGAGGAATGAGCCGACCCGGAGGGTCACCATCCGAGCTGGCGCCTCGCAACGTGCCGTTGAGGTCGGAAGGGGTGGCGACATGATATGAAGCCCCAGCAGACCCCCGAATGCGCCAGAGCGGTGTCCGGACGATTCGAAGTCGTCCGGACGGCGGCGCCACTCAGCTGGGCATGGACAGCGCCGGCCGCTGGAACAACCAGCTGCACAGCCGGATTGCACGACAAGATCGAAGCCGCTCAGCTCTAGATCCTGAGGACGCACCGTTCAAGTGGTGCGTCTTGCCGGTCGCAGCCAAGGCGCGAATTCTGATTCCGTCGAGCTTCGGGTTATGAGATCTATTTGCCCCGTCTAGAGGTTCAGGGGTGGTCCTCCAGAGTCGCCCATATTTTGGTCACTACCTGGGCCTCTGTCGTCCATACCCGATCTGGCCTGGACTGACGATCTTGGCAGTCTGACGGGCGTTCATGAGGCTTCCATGAGATTCTTTCGATGCCCTGGTCGGAGTCTCGTCAGGAGAGCTTGGCGTCGAGGTAGTGGAGGAGGCTCCTCCCGACGTTGATGACGAGCATGGCCTCGGCCTCGCCCAGTAGCTCCTGGTTGGGGTGAGCGACGCTTGCCTGGTTCCGGACCGGCAACAGGGCATCCAGAATGCTGGCGCTGGCGTTCAGGACCTTCCCAATGTCCTGGGAGCGAGGGCCAAGGTCGGAGAGCTTGGGGTGTTGCGCTTGGACCTTGCGGAGCAGGGCAACCATTGAGTCGTCTCTCTTGTAGCTGATCGCTGCGCCGTCGCACACGGCTTGGAGGTAGCCGTGGAGGACCGTGTGGACTCGGTCCACAGCGCTCGTCGGACCGGACGACTGGATAAGCGTCTCGGCATCAGCGAGCGCTCGAAGGACGACCTCGCTCGTGATCTGGGGAGTGACGCCAGCGACCTGGGGGCCGGATTCGAGTCGGGCGATGAGAGGCAACAGGTCGGTGTGTTCTGCCGGGCGGGTAGCCGGGGCTCCCATCTCGTCTGGGGGGAATCGCCGGATGACCCCACGAAGCACCTTCGCCTGATCCCTTGGGGTGAGGGAGGAGAGTATCTGGATGAACGTCTGGCGGGTCGTGCCTGGATCATCGGGCCAAGGCACTTCGAGATCGCAGTACTCAGCGTAGAAGTCCGCATGGGTGCTGTAGGTGAAACGGTCGGGTAGACCGAGATATCCGCCCGAGACACCGATGTAGCGGTTCACGAGCCGGGTGATCTCACCGATCGTCATGGCCTCAGTCATGCCGTCTTCTCACTTGCTGCCGAATTGATGCTGGCCTCATTGTCCATGGATCAGGTTGTCATGGTCAGCGAGCCGAGGACGGGGACGGTAGTCGGCCAGAACCTCGCTCAGCGGGTTTCACTCCAGACCTGTACTCGCCGGACTGGTGGGCTCCAGCCTCCAGCCGAGCTCCCGGACGAGTCCCGTCGGGCTTCCGCCCTCGTCCGGAACGTGGACTTGCCCCCTGAATCCACTTCTCACGGAGGTCTCGACCATGACCATCGCATCCCCACTCAACAGCTTCTTCCATAGCTTGACCGGCACCCGTCCCAAGGTGCCGAGCCACCCAGAGGCGCTCCAAGAGCGCCAGCTCACACTGCCCCGTCGAATTGACGACCCGGCGAGCGCTGCCAGCACTGCTCGGGCGCTGCTCTGCAACCGGAGGGAAGTCGTGACGCTTGTCCTCCATACGGTCGACCGTCACCGCTTCGTCGGCCCCGCCCTCGTCGCCGTCGGCTGGGTCCAGGCATCCCGCCTCTCCGCCCGCCCCGTCGTCATCGGGGCCGCGGCCAGCGAGGCAACCGACAGCGTCCTTGCCCGATATGGCCGCTACCGGGGGCTTCACACCACGGAAGCGAAGGATGCCTCCTTCCGTGCCATCGCCGATGCAGTGGCTCGCCACGGGCTCATTGTCGTGGACCACCTGGTGGTGGTCCCGTGAGGAGCACTGCTCCCGTGAGCCTTCCTGGGCCACGGCACACACACGTCTCGTAGGATCGGGAGCATGCAAAATTGGACCCTCGTGTGCCGCTCTCACGCCGATAGGCAATCATCGGTCGGCGTTGAGGGCTCGGGGGCAGGGGAGGCTCACCACGGTGAGTGATCTCGACCCCAAAGAGCGGAAGGCCATCGCCGACCTCATCGTGAAGGGCGGTCCGCTTCCGAGCGACCTGAAGTACACCCTCTTTCCTCCAGAGCGGGACGAGTACGAACTCGTGTACGCAGCGAAGGAGAGGGAAGAGGACATCCTCGCTGACACGATGAGCGTGCCACTCCAGCCAGTCCGGGAGTTTGGCAAGACCGACGGCGACACTTGGCGCAACCAGCTCATCTTCGGAGACAACCTGCAAGCCATGAAGACGCTGCTGGATATGAAGCAGGCGGGTGACTTTGTGACGGCTGCGGGACAGCCGGGCATCCAGTTGATCTACATCGACCCACCGTTCGCTTCACGGCGGGACTTCGGAGGCGTTGGCAGCGAGCGGGCGTACCAGGACAAGGTCATCGGGGCCGAATTTCTGGAGTTCCTTCGAAAGCGTCTGATCTTCCTTCGAGAGCTCCTCGCTCCGACGGGATCGATCTTCGTCCACCTCGACTCAAAGAAGGGGCACTACGCCAAAGTGCTCCTCGACGAGATTTTTGGCGAGCAGAACTTTCGGAACGAAATCATCTGGCACTACTACAACAAGTTCCAAGGCAACGTGAAGCGCTTTGCCTCGGACCATGACGTGATCTTCTGGTATTCGAAGTCTGCGACCTACCCGTTCTCGCCGCTCAAAGAGAAGCGGCTTGAAGGTCCCGTCAAGCAGATTCGCCGCACCTGGAACAAAGACACAGGGAAAGTCGTCAACCTCAAGGGAGCCGACGGCAAAGTCCTCTACCAAGAGACCGACGAGAAGACGGTCGATGATGTCTGGCGACTGTCGATGCTCCAACCAGCCGACCGCACGCAGAACGTTGGATACCCGACGCAGAAGCCCGAGAGCATCATTGAGCGGATCATCTCCGCCGTCACTCAGCCTGGGGACATCGTTCTTGACGCCTTCGCAGGATCAGGAACGACGAGCGCTGTCGCTGAGAAACTTGACCGGCGCTGGATCGCCATCGACTGCGGAAAGCTCGCGATCTACACGATCCAGAAACGGATGCTCTCGCTCCGGACGGAGGTGGGGAACAAGGGGAAGCCCCTCAAGGCGAAGCCGTTCACCCTCTACAACGCAGGTCTCTACGATTTCGGAAAGCTCCGTGATCTTCCGTGGAAGGAGTGGCGCTTCTTCGCACTCAGCCTGTTTGGCTGCGAGGACAGCCCTCACCGCATTTCTGGAGTCGCCCTCGATGGCTACCGAGCAGGGTCCGATGTTCTCGTCTTCAACCACACGCAAAACGGCGGGGTTGTTCTCGACCACGGGTTCGTCGATGACCTTTATGCGCAGATTGGCCAGCGAGCTGGATCATCCGTCTTCATCATCGCCCCCGCTGCGAGCATCGTTTTCTTGGAGGACTACATCGACAAAGGGGACACCCGGTACTACATCCTGCGGATTCCCTATTCGATCATCAACGAACTCCATAACCAGCCGTTTGAGGCCCTGCTTCAGCCGGTGGATGAGTCACAGGTGAACAGCACCGTTGACGCCGTCGGATTCGACTTCATCAAGCAGCCGACCGTCGAGTGCTCGTACCGTCTCGCAGATCATGACGGCGTCTCACATGCGGAGATCGAGATCACAACGTTCAAGAGCGAGGCGTTGGCGAGGGGTGTCAGCCTGAAGGCGAACCGAGAGGCGCTTGCTGCCGTCCTCGTAGACCTCGATTACCCGTTCGATCTGTCAAAGGGCACTGATCCTGCGCCACCGTTCGAACTCGATGCCGTCTTCTATGCGACGGCGCTCGCTGAAGACGACTGGACGATTCGCATCCCGGAATCCGAACTTGGCGATCACACGATGGTGATCTATCTCGACGTCTATGGCAACGAATACATCGAGGTGAAGAGTCGATCGGACTTCGCTCCGGCGAAGCCCACCCGAAGCACCCGTGCTCGGAAGGCTCCGGCGAAATCGAAGGCTGTAGCCACCCGGAAGGCTGCTGCGCCCTCAACGGCAAAGAAGCGCGCAGCACCGGCCCGTGCTGCCGTACCGCCATCCAAGGCGACAAAGGCGACCAAGGCGACCAAGGCGACCGGCACTTCACGTCCGAAGGGGCCGAGGCGCAGTGCCTGACATGAGTGAGGTACAGAATGAGGATCTTGTCCTCGCCATCAGCCCGGCTGTCGATCCCGCCGTCTTCGACATCTCCCAGTATGAGAGCTTTCTCGAAGCACTGTGTGGAACCCGTGAATACCAGAAGGAGGCGATCCGCACCACGCTTCGCTACCTGCTGAGTGGTCGCTATGCGAACGTCAGTGAGCTGGTGGCGGAAAACTTCAAGGCGAACATCGCCCTTCTGGAGATGTACGGGAGCGTCAGCCAGTTGCAGGGGAGACTCCTGTTCCCCGATCGACTGTCCGGGGCACTCGACCTCGCAACTGGTACCGGCAAGAGCTACGTGCTGTACGGGATCGCCGCCATCATGTTGGCCGAAGGGGCCGTCGATCAGGTTCTGGTCCTCTGCCCGTCGCTAACCATCGAAGCCGGACTCATGGAGAAGTTTCGAACTCTTGCCGTCAGTGACGACCTTCGGGACCTCCTGCCGGAAACAGCGGTCATCCGCTCCCCCGGAATCATCAGCTCGGACGAATCGATCATCTCCGGATCGATCTGCGTCGAGAACTACCACGCAACGCTCCCGAGCGCTCGGACATCGATCCGGCCCACGCTGACTGGCAAAGGCGATCGCACCCTCATCCTCAACGACGAAACGCATCACCTGTACTCCGGTACCGGAGACCTTCGACGGTGGGCAGAGTTCGTCGGCGACCCCTCCTTCGGATTCCGCTACATCATCGGGGTGTCAGGAACCTGTTACCAGGGGGACGACTACTTCCCTGATGTGATTGCTCGCTACTCCCTTCGACAGGCGATCGAGGCTGGCTTCGTCAAGACCATCGACTACGTCGCAGAGGATGCGCCGGGGACGAGGGAGGAGAAGTTCCAGAAGATCTACGACAACCACATCTACAACAAGACGCAGGCATACCGGAAGGTGAAGCCGCTCACCCTGCTGGTCACCCGTGACATTGCCGGGTGCAAGCGACTCACGGAAGAGCTGGTGTCGTTTCTGGCGGAGCAAGACCGTGTATCACGGGAAGAGGCAGCGAAGAAGGTCCTCGCCGTGACGTCCGACGCCTCACACCAGGCGAACCTTGCTCAGCTTCCGCTCGTGGATCGCCCAGACAACGCTGTCGAGTGGATCACATCGGTGAGCATGCTGACCGAGGGCTGGGATGTGCAGAACGTCTTCCAGATCGTGCCGCACGAGGAGCGAGCCTTCTCTAGCAAACTCCTCATTTCGCAGGTTCTTGGCCGGGGGCTTCGAATTCCGGATGCCTACAGAGGCGAGCGTCCCGTCGTGATTGTGTTCAATCACGACGCCTGGTCCTCAAGAATTCGTCATCTCGTCGATGAGGTGCTGGAAATCGAGAGTCGCCTGTACTCAGAGGTTGTAGCGAAGTCACCGGACTACAACTTTGCTCTCGTCAACATCGACTACACGAAGACACAGCAAGCCGAAGAGCATGAGAGCAAGGACGAGTTCGAGTTCTCGAAGGGGTATGTGTCTCTCGCATCGCAAGTTGAGCAATTGGAACGGGAGACGACGTACACGAGAGCCGTCACCGGCTCGCAACGACAGAAGCGGACCCTCATTCGCTACAAGATGTACAGCGTCGATGAGGTCGCAGAGCACATTCATTCGAAGTTCAAGGCGATCGATCTCGAAGAGCAAACCAACTATTCCGAGAAGTACCCAATCGACTGGCTGCGGAAGATCATCCTTGCGTCGCTCAAGCGGGTAGGTGAGACGAACGGGCAAGTAAGCGAGGAGAACCGACAGCGCCTCCAGGCTGCATTCGGCGTCGTTCATCGGAAGACGAGCCAGACAGTGCGGTACACGATGACGCCGGGGTCTGTTGTTCACTTCTCGACGTCAGATCGCAACCGGGACAGCGTCGGAGTATCCGCCCTCCGTCGGAGCGACGCCACCGTCTTCTTTGACGAGCACGCGCTCACCCTCTCTGATGAGGGAACGAGGGCGGTTCTCGCTGAAGTGCTGGCCGATGAATCCCTTCCTCGGTCCGCCTACGACCAGATTGCGAATCAGTTCGACTTCCGCACGCCTCAGAATTTGGTCATTGCCAATCATCAGCCGGAGCGATTGTTTGTCCGGAAGCTCGTGCAGTCGGAGAACGCTCAGGTCCTCTCGGGATGGATAAAGTCAACGGATCAGGATTTCTACCCCATCGAATATGGATGGAGGAAGGGTGAGCACTTCCGGAGAGGATTCTTCAATCCCGACTTCTTCCTGAGTACGAATGGACTCATCCTCGTCGTCGAGATCAAGGGTGACGAGGAGCTGGACGATCCATCGGACGAGAACCGGGCCAAGTACCGTGCAGCCGTTGATCACTTCTCACTGGTCAACGACTCAGCCGATGGCCAGGACTATCTGTTCCACTTCCTTACGCCCCGGGACTACGACGCTTTCTTCCAATTTATCCGGGATGGCCGGTTCGATTACACCTCGTCTCTCGATGCGGTACTTGCGACTGAGAGCCAGCAAGAGTCGTAGCGACTGCGGTCAATCGGCACCGGGACTCCACGGAGAGACCAACTTCTTGCGCTCGGGCTCCAGCGACAGTTCCTCCGTCACACCAACCTGAGAGAATCTAAAGATGAATTCTGGACTCTTCGGTGATGGAAGCATCTCCCTCGACTGGACCGGCATCGAAGGTGTTGGCGGGCTCCAGCCACGACTTCACCTTCTCGGGAAGCTCGTTTCCAAGGGCTACGGCATCGGGGCCATCGTTGAGGTCACCGCGGATCTCACGGCGTGGGACATCGCAGGAACCTATGCGTTCCTCGGGACGGCAACACCGCAGCCCTACGTCCTCAACTGGGTGAAGGCGCAGTACGTCCAGGAGAACCCGCCCCCACAGGATGAGACGTCGTGGGACGTTCGCATCCCGGTACAGCTCAGCCCGTCAGTGATCGAAGGGCTTGAGGAACGACGGCAGGGGAAGGACTTCCGGCTCCAGATCGACATGACGATGCTGCTCATCGATGGCGGGGAGCCACAGGGGACCAGGACGCAGACGTACTACGGAACGCATCCGACGAGAACGGCACAAGACACGATCCCAATATCCCAGCACGACTGGGGACAGGTACTCGAACGGTGGGAGCGTGGCGTCGGAATCCCCATCATCTTGCCCCTTGCCGCAACGGAACCGGACGCCAAAAGGGCAGAGATCGTTCGCCACCTCAAGGAGGCTCGGCAGAAGATCGACGGAGCCGACTATGCCGGGTCAGTTGCATCCTCTCGGAAGGCGCTGGAGTTTCTGCGAGAGTTGAGCCCCGCAACGACTCCCATGCCGAGCGCCGCCAAGGACCGAGACGTGCTCCAGCGCATCCATGCCGTAATCGACGCGCTCTTCAGTCTCGCCAGTGCTTCACCTCACGTCGATGGGCCGATCAAGGACTTCGAACCGATGAGGGCGGATGCGGTTGGTCTTGCCGGTGCGACGGCGAGCATCGCACAAGAAGTCTTCGCTCACCTCAAGGTGAGCTGACACAGGCAGACTCCACCCTCTTCGGTTCATGCTCGCCGACATCACGGGGCAATCGACGGCGTCAAGGGCAAGGGGACTCAGTCCCCTCGGGAGAACCGGAGCACAGTGGCGGCTCACACTGCCTTGACCTCATGCGGCTCCGAGACATCATGAAAGGCGGACAAAGGGAAGGCGTTCGAGATCGAGCCCCGGCCCTCGAGGAGGACTTATCCTTCCCGAGGGCCGAAGCCCCTGGCGGCTATGCCGCCATAGCTCTCTTGGAAGAGAGCGCCTGGAGCCGGTTGGCGACAATCTCGTCAGTACGTTGAGTGCTGCCGTCGGTGGCCTGCAACTGGAGGCTCTGGAGTCGTCGATGTAGACGAGGCGACCCTTGCCGAAGTAGCTGCAAGCGAAGCTGGCGAGCCGGCCGCAGAGGACCAGCTCGTGGAACTCGGCGTGACTCTTGCCGTTCGTGGCGACCCGGATGGTCGTGACAGACTTGCCGGAGCCGGTCTCCCGAAGCTCGGGAGTGGCGACCAGGCGCCCGATGAGGGTGACCTGGTTCACCGAGTCCCCTCGGGACTGGCGCTCGCCGGTGGCGGGCTTCCTCGTGCTGTTGGTTGTGTTGCTGGGCATTTCTGCACCCCCCTGTTGTGTGGATCGATGCCACGGGAAGTGCAGAACGACTGCCGAGCGGAATAGGTCAGACCCGAAGGGTCTCTGGCCCTTGGACCTTGCAGCGGATAGGCAGCGCTCTGCTACCAGGGAAGCTCGCTTCCCGTATGGCGTTCGTAGACAGTCCACATTACGTCAAGGAGTGGCGTGCTCAGCACCGGCCGTGCACTGAGAAGCGACTCACGAGTGAGTGGGGTAGGGAAGGATCAGAAGCACCCTGGAAGGGATGCCGGTGCTACCACTTCGAGAGTTCGGCGACCTCGAAGAAGATGTGGCGACGTTCGGGGGCGAGCGTTTCGGCAGACGCTCGAATCCGCTCCACAGCCTCTGGGGCAACGACGCCAGCCGACTCCAGCTCGGCGATCAGGGTCTCGAACTGGACGAGAAGAGACGACACCTGGCGAACAAGGTTGCCGACCTGTGGCTCTCCACCGACGACGAACACGGTGTTGTTGTCGTCCGAGTCATCGAACGCTTCGTCCACGAGCGTGATGTCGTTGCCGATGGTGCCATCGTCGAACTGCTGCCAGAGCACTCGACCAAGGCGCATACTCCGAGAGTCATCGGAAACGCCTCGTCGGACGACCGTGAAGTAGCGACGGTCGGTCGTGCTTGGCGACGCAAGCGACCGGAGCGTCTCCGTCTCATCCCTTGTGAGCTTCGCCTGGAAGGCGACGCAGATGGTGCCGTCCTCGTTCTCCCGCTCTTCGTATCGGGTCGGCGTGAGGGTCAACCCTTCAAATTCGACAGTCTCGGCCATGATCTGCTCCGACTCCTTCCAGGTGATCGTCAGGGAATGCGGACCGTCATTCGCGTACGACTCCATGTCGATGTTGCCGGTCCAGCTCGAACCGTCGCCCGCCGTGACGGGTACCGTCGCCAGGAACGTCTTGACAAGGTCGGCATCCGGAGGGGAGATGGTCACCTGGGTGGACAGTGTCCGAAGCTCACGACCAGTGAACGGGGACGGCTTCGTCTCGACTACGCCAACCGGAAATCGGATGGGCTGGTCGTTGAACGTGAACTCCAAGACTCCTGGTTCTGCCATGTAGCAAGTATCCCAGGAGGGTGTGACGGAGCCCGGACTTCCCAAGCCCGGAGGGGCGGCTCATGCCGCCACCTCCTCGGCCGCGGGCTCGAAAGCCCGCAAGATGGTCGCTGCCGTCTTCTGGATGCGCTCGCCGGACGCCTTGATCCCGAAAGCGGCCTGGTCGCCACCACCGGCCCAGGTAGCGACGTATCCGAAGGAGTAGTCGCTGGAGTCGATCCCGATCGACTGGCAGACCACGTATGCCACGGGCTCCGTCTCAAGCTCGGCAAGTGCCCGAGACTCGAACTTCTCGTGGAGCAGTGCGTGAGCGATCTCGTGAGCCAAGGTCTTTACCTGTTGGACCGGAGTGTTCCGGAGTTCGATCCGGATTCGGTAGTTCTGCCAGTCGTCGGATGTGGTGAGGATGCTGATCCCCTCTGCTGGCTGCTCGATGAGTTCCTGGTGATTGTTCTTGGTGGTCATTTCTGAGTCCCTCCATGTGTTGCTGATGCGATGCACACGGAGAGCCAGGGCGACGCCGAGCGGAACAGCCCCGAGCGCAGCGAGTGCACTGCAGGGCTTGCAGCTCCACGGACGCAGCTCTGGCAGGGTGCAGATAGCGCAGAGGCCCCATGGCACGGGGCGAGGGGCCGCACGAGAGCGCCTCGAACATCTCGGGCCTGGCAATCAGGAGGAGGGGATCACCGACCTGATCCGATGGCGCAGGACGTTACAGCGACCCTGTGACGCCAACGTGCTCCCGCAGCAGTCCACGAAGTGACCTGAGCGGGCAGCCTGGCGAAGAGCCAGCTTCAGCGGGAGAGCATCTGGATCCCGCACCTGGGCGATGCCGATGCCAAGGACAGCGAGCGGGGAATCTCCGGCTCGGGTTACCGTTTCCTAGTGATCTCTGACCAGGACGTCGAGCGGGTCAAGAGCTGCGCCGAATCGCTCCCGATGGACCGTCGGCACGACGTCTACGACGACTACGTGGAGAACCTCTTCCTGGCGGTGCTGGACCTGATGATGAAGGTCACCACCGTCAACAAGGCACTTGCCTACTACCGGACGAATCGCCGGGACGAAGTCCACGACCTCCCGACGCTCACGACGGCAATGGAACGGTTCCCTGACGACAATGAAGGGAACACCGAGCTTGCCCAGTACCTCTGGGGCAACAACCACTGGACGAGAGCCTCGAATCTGCGGCGTCTCGCCGACTACTTCGAGTCCATTGGGGTGGTTGACCAGGCGACACTCGTGGCGTGGGCGAGGGCTTCGGACTTCAAGCGTGACTTCGAGTACCGAGTCAAGGGGCTCGGATTCGCCGTTTACCAGTGGATTCTCATGCGATGCGAGGTGGACACGGTGAAGCCGGACACCCACACCCGTGGCTACGCCGAGGCGTGCCTCGGCAGACCGCTTTCGGATGCCGACGTCGTCGATGTCATCGTCCGGACGGCAGCGAAGCTCGGCATCCCCGCACGCTCACTCGATGTGGCGATCTGGGAATACCGGAGCGGCAACATCGAACCAGACAGCCGTGAGGATTGAGTCGGGATAATGGCTCCATGACCTCCGGCACCGACGTATCCCCAAGGCTGACGTGGGTCAAAGCGCACGCCGCAGAGTTGATTGACCTCGGTGCCAGCTACGGAGCCCTTCGTATGAGTCTGTGCGGCTCCGTCGCCAGGGGAACCGACCACGACGCAAGCGACATCGACTTGTATGTCTGGGAGTTCGACATCGAGTCCGACGGAACGTCGGCACGTCAACGTGCCAACCAGCTCGTGAAGGCGATCCGAACTTTGTCGCCGTACGAGGTTGACGTGAGGGGCATCGCGGGCTGGCTCCTCGATCCGCCATTCGAGGCGACCATGCAGCGTGACGCCATCGATCTCTCGACCTTCGTGAAATAGACCAGCGCTTCGCCTCTCACAAACGAGGGATTCTGAGAATGGCAACGGCAGCACGATAGGCCCGGACGGGCTCCTCGTAAGTGCTTTGGGTCCTCAGCGTGCAACGCTGAGGCCGATCAAAATTCGAACGGCGTCACACAGCTTGGCGGGTCGGAATGACAGCGTCGTCGTCATCCTGCAGCACGACGACCTCGGAAGCTGCCTCTCTCCGGATGCTCAGGCAGGTGTAGAGGTCGATGGTGGCCGGCTCGATATCCTCGGCGGGATCACCATCAACAGCGAGGAGAGCGTGAAGCTCGCTCCAGATCTGTTGACGGGCAGATTCGTCATCTGCAGCTCGAAGGAGGATCCGCCACAAGCCTTGGTCGTAGCGATTGGCCAGGTGGCCCTGGCGTACCGCCCAGGTCGCAAGTCGAGGGTCACCGCTGTCCAGAGCGAACTCCCCAAGGGCCAAGGACGCGTCGGTGATGGCGTCTCCGACGACGTAGGAGAGACCTCCTGCCGACGTCCATGGGTCCGGATCGGCTCCGAATGGAATACCTCGGACGAGGCCCAGTGCCGTTCGCAACTGCGCCGGCTCTCCCGCAGAAGCCGCCGATTGGAACTTCTTCCAGTCGGTCGTGACCCGCTCGGCCAGCGAGAACCGCTGGGTGGCCTTGTCGTAAGCGAGGAGGTCCGGATCGCCGGTAATGGCATCCAGCGATCGTCGGGTGAGGAGAACCAGATTACGAACGTACCCATCGCTCAGCGCCTTATCCGGTGAGATGTCGGTGAGCCACTCGCCGCGGGTGGCAGTGCCGCCGTGGGCGGCCAGGTAGACGAGGAGCTCGACGACTCTGCGGGCCTTGGTTCCCGCCGTCGGCGAGACGGCCGCCACGAGATCTTGCAGATCGCTTTCGCTGACGGAGATGACCGGCTCTCCCAGCAGTCCGATCATCACCTCCCCTTCGGACCTCTCTTCGCGTGGCAGATCCACCCCATTCGCCTCGCGGCTGTGGTGGGCCGTCGTGTCCGGTTCCTCCTCGGCCAGCTCGAACAGCGTCTGCACCTCTTCGAGTGAGTCGTCGGCGACCTGCGCGAGTTGGGTCGGGTCCAACCCGTGATCCTCCAGGTGCGGATGGTCAGGATCGAGGATGAGCTCCGTGCCATGGGGAGCAGCAGTGCCAGCGGTGACCAGATGGACGTTCTCCGCACCACGGACGACATCAAGGAGCTCGTCCGTGGCGGTCTGGGGATCGACCAGGACGATGGCCTTCTCGTCGGGTCGCGTCAGTGCTGTCGCCTCGTCGAGTTCGTCCACGACGACACCCCCGTCAAGGCGATCTACCACGCCGTAGCCAAAGCCGACCGCGATGACTGCTGTCCCGATGGGTGCGGTCGTGCCGGCCAGCTCGGTGGCCATGGCGGCCAGGATGCCCTCCACCTGGTCTGCGGGCACGGTGATGTGGATCGACCGGTAGCGGTTCACGTTGACCAGCACCGACCCAACCGTGCCCTGGCCCACGGTGGCAAGGACCAGGGGGATGAACGAGGAAGCGGCGGCCTCGTCGACCACGCCGGGATCGGTGGTGAAGGGCAGGTGCCAGACGTCCGGCCGGTCGGGCCGACGTGCGAACGGGACCATAGGTTCGACGCTGTCAACGGTCACCAGTACATCGAGCCCATGGTCAACCAGCTCGATGCCCACTACGTCCGGTGGTGCCACACCGGCTACGTCGGCGGCGTGGCCGAGTAGCTCGGCCAAGTGGCAGACCCAGAACACGTGACCGGCCCGGGCGTAATGGCGCAGCTGCAGCTCGAGATCGGCAAGCGGGCTCTTCGGTTCCGGCCGGGGGATGCGGCCGCCGAATGACCGCCGCCCGATCTGTCGGCGCCGCCGGCGGTCCAACGCTGTGACGAGACCGATGGCGGTGAGGCCGAAGAGTCCCACGCCCGCGGCGATCGGTCCGATGTCACTTCCGGGCGCATGCGGAGCGGGTGGATGCGTCTTGGCGACGGCGTTCGACCGGTCAGCGTGGGTCGGAGCTGCGTCTCCAGAATGGTGGAGGGTGAGCGGCGGCCGGGATGAAGTGGCCCCGGCGGGCGCCGTGATACCCATGTGGCTCAACGGCACTGACGGAGTGTCCGCAGTTGGGCGGCTCGTGCTGGGTCGATGTGCGTCAGGGGTGTTGGTCGGCCGAGGAAAGAGGCCGCTGCTCGTTGAATCGCTGCCGCCTGAACCCCTGCTCGCGATATCACCGCCAATGGACCCGGGCGCCCCGGCAGCGGGCGAGGTCACAATCGGAGTGGCGGGCGAGGCTGCGGTCGAAGGAGCCTGCGGTGGCGGAGACGTCGCCGGCACCACGGGCGGTTCCTGGGTGGCGCCAGGGATGGTGAGTGACCACCCCGGATAGATCCAATGGGCATCAGTGAGAGCGCCACCACCCGGCTGGGATAGTCCGACATTGGCCTGGAGGATGGCCTGCCACCGCTCGCCGTCTCCGTAGTACTGGACGGCAATGCTCCACAGCGTGTCGCCGGGCACGACTGTGTGGATAACGGTGGCAGCAGATGGAGTGGCCGAGAGTGGAGCGGTGGGCAGCGAAGGAACGATTGCCGAGGTGGTCTGGGATAGCAGCTGCACCACGGGGACTGGACGAGCCAGAGGTCCAGTACGCGTCGCATTGGCAGCAGCGTGGACTCCACGGAGCTGACCGAGGATCAGGACGGCGGCGATGAGGGCTGCCATCGCACTCGAGCCGACGGGGTGGGAGCGGTGACCGGGTCGGCGACCGCGAATCTGGAGGACGAGGCTGGTGACGACCGAGAAGACGAAATAGGCCCAGGCCAGCCAGGCCAAGGCGGCGAACAGGCGTGGCCAGAACGAGTCCGGGATCGAGGCTCCGAGGGCATGGCCCGTCTGGGTGCCGCTCGGGACGTGGTGCGGAAGCGGCCACCCGACAAGAGTGGAGAGCACAATCGGGATACCCACCAACCCGATGACCAGGACACCGAGGGCACCGAAGCCGCCGGCGACCTGTCGGGCAGTCGGTCGAGTTCCAGCAGCCGGTCGGATTGTGGCGACGCGAGCGACTGTGGTGCGATTGGATCGAGGGGGCACGGTCATCCTCCTGTGGTGATGCCACTCACATCGGTCGCCGATTCGGTGACTGACAGGGCCAGGCTCCCCACACCGATGATGCCGAGGAGCTGGGTGGGCAGGCGATAGGTGATCTGGGCGTAGACGGTGTTGCCGACCACCCAGGCGGTTCCGGGCTGGCCGGCCGAGCTCATGTAGTTCTCGGCCATCGTGACGGCTACCGAGGGATCGACAGCAATGGTGCCGGCGTGCAGCTGGCCTACGTCCAGCGACCCGGCACCCGCCCGGGCCGCCTGTTCGGCCTCGGAGGCGGCCTGTTGTTTGGCGTCGAGGTAGTGGCCCCCGTCGGCCACCAGACCGGTCAGGGCCAGGAACATCGTCATGAAGACGGCGGTCATGGCGAGGAGCTGTCCATCATCAGAACATTGGCGGACAGATCGTCGGTGGTCAGTGCGTCGGTGAAGTCGCGTTCGCCACCTGCCGATCGATCTTCTACAGCGCACGGCCGCCCTCATGTGCCACCACCGACCGTCCGGAACACGTCGATGTGCGCCACGGCAGTGGCCGACAGGGTCTTCGACCCGGGCATGCCGGGGACGGACACGTCGGCCAGGCTGGTCACACAGGTCACGCTCACCGACACGGTACCGCCGGCTACGAAGTTGGACGTGTCCGTCGTGATCTGGGGAGCGGGACAGGTGAGCCCAGTGCCGGCCAGGGTGCTGGTCACCACTGAAGTCGCCTGGGTCTGGGCGTCGGCGGCGTCGGCCTGGACGACGGCCGCCTGGACTCCGGCCCGCGCCGCCGACTCGACGTCCCCCTGGGCCGAGTCGACCCGACCGAGGGCGACCATGAGCACGATGATGATGAGCAGCACCGGGGCCACGATGACCAGCTCGGCGATGGCCTGGCCGTCGTCCCCCCGGACCCGACGTCCCCGGTCACCCACTAGTCCGGTACTCCTGGACCGGTGTATTGCTGGTGGCCGACACCTTGAGATCGAGCCACGGGATGAGGGCCTGGGCCCGACCGGTGACGGTCACCTGGGCCACATCGCCCGACAGCGTGCTGGTGGAAACCTGTGGATTCGTCAGCGTGGCAGGACCGGTGGTGGCGATGAAGCTCTGGGCCGCCTCGGTTCCGGCGGAGAGCGTCGAGCCGTAGCCGGAAGCCACCTGGCTGCCCTGCTCGGCTGCCGCCCGCGCCAGGTGACTGGCGTGAGACCACAGGGCGTACTGGACCCCGCCGATGACCAGGAGGAAGAAGACGGGGAGGCAGACGACGAACTCCGCCAACCCCGCATCACTTCGACAACGCTCACCCCAAAGTCGGTCCAGCCGCCGGTGGTCACGCCGTCGACGCCCCCGCCGTCGATCGACGTCCGGCCATCGAGGCGTCACGGCACGCAAACCGGACGGTCCATCAGGCGGGTCGATGAGCGAGTTCGCTGACAACCCCAACTGGGCGTCGTGGCGCGGCGCTTCTGAGAACACCGCTTCCGGAACGGCCGTGTGGGGATCCATCCGAGGCTTGTTCAGGGAGTCTGGATGTTGTTGGCGGTGGCGGTCAGCTTGCTCACCACGATGGTCACGATGGCGATGGCGGCCACGACAACCAGGGCGGTCACGACCACCCAGGAGGCGATCTCGCCGCGGTCGTCGCCCAAGACTGGGGTCAGCCGAGCAGAGACGTAGGCACGAAGAAACCGGACCACGGTCACGACGGTCTCTACGGCGGACCGGACCCTCTCCTTCAGCTGACTGGTCATTTCTCTCATGGGCATGCCTCTCAGGTACATGGTGCTCTCCTCGTGTAGTTGAAGTTGTGGGCTGGTTGGTTGGTGGGTCAGTGGACTCGGATTGCCGTCCGATGTGCTGATTGCCCGAATCGGCCCGCAGCGGGCAATCACAGGTGGGTCCCGGTGAACGAGGCCAGGGCGGGGTAGAAGATGAGGAGGCCGTAGCCGGCCATGAGCAGCACGCCCGGGAGCAGCATCTTCTGCGTCACCGCCTGCGCCGAGTCCTCCAGAGCGGACGTCTCCTTCAGGCGGAGCGAGTGGGCCTTCGCCTCCAGGGAGTCGCGGATGCGGGCGCCGTCGCCTGCCTGGGCCATGGACCGGGCCAGATCGGTGAGGTCCGGAATGTCGAAGCGAACAGCCAGTCGCTCGAGGCCTTCCCAGGGTTGCTTCCGGTAGGCCTGGGCCCAGAGGAGGCTCTGGGCGATTTCGCGCATCGCCCAGTCGGTGGACGACACCGTGGAGGCCACCTCCAGTGCGCTCGACCACCCCATGGCCCCGGCCATGGCCATCGACACCAGGGAGGCGTAGGTGGAGAGCGAGTGGCAGAAGTGCCGACGCCGGCGGGTGGCGGCCTGGTGGAGATCGATGAACGGGGTGGCAACGCCGAGCGCACCGAGTACCAGCACCCCGAGGGCGGGGAGCTCAACGCCGGAGTGCACCCCGACCGCTCCGGCGGCAGCCCAGGCCACCGGGCCGAGCAGGGCCATCCCGATGCCATAGGCGGCGACTTTGACGGCAAACGTCTCGGTCGGCGTGCCGGTGATGGCCAGGTCGGGCAGGACGACGTCGGCCAGTTTCGGGACCTTCCGGACGTTGACCTCGAACGCGTGCCCGCAGAGTCGACGGGCCCCGCCGACTCCCTGGGTCAGGACGTCCGTGGGGGCGGTCACGTGCTCCCCGGACAGACGGGCGAGGGCTGCCCGAAGGGTGAGTGGCGGAGGGAAGAGCCCCCAGACGACAGCGGCAAGACCGACGCCGATGCCGAGTCCCATGAGGATGATGGCGACCATCGAGACCCCCTACCTCCGTCCGGCCCGGGCCGGAGCACCGTCGTTTTGACTTGGGCCAGTTCCGACTGGACCACCTCTGTTTGAGCCGTGCCTGGCTGCTTCACGTCTAGAAGCGGTGCCCGATGCCGATGCATCTGAGCGACCTGCAGAAGCCGTGTTCCCTTCGCCCTTGCCGAACAGCCGAGGCATCGGTTGGGGACGAGACAGCCGGTTCATGGCGGCGAATCCGGCGGCAAACAGACCGGCCACGGCCAGCAGGACGATCTGGCCGACCGGGGTGCCGAATGGCTTGAAGTAGCCGTGACCGATAAGGAGCACGCCAAAGGTGAAGACCAGGGTCACGGCGATCACCAGACGCATGTCCCGCCGGGGCTTGGCCCGGGCGATCTCGATGCGCTGCCAGAGAGCGATCTGGTCTCTCGTGTTTGCCGCGGCGGTGGCCAGGAGGCTCTGCAGGTCGGACCCTCCAAACCGGCTGGCCAGAATGAGCGGGGCGACGGCTTCGTCGACGGCGGCGTCGCCCAGCTCGTCGGCAAATGTGTACAGCGCAGCGTCGAGGGCCACGCCGCCCTTGATGCGTACGACAAGGGCGGCCACGTTGTCCCGGATCGACAGTGGTGCGGTATGCACCGTGGACTCGATGGCAGCCAGCAGTCCCCGATGGGCGGCGATGCTGTCCCGAAGCGCCTCGATCCAAGTGGCCAACGCCTCCAAGCGGTTGGTGACCCGACGACTCGTGTTGGGCTGGAGAGCAGAGCGCAGCGTCCATCCCACGGCCCCACCGATGGCCGCGCCCACCGGCCAGCGGGTGATCAGCCCGACAATCAGAGCCAGCGCGACCGCGCAGATCGCGGCCTGCCGGTTGGCCGGGTCCAGCCGCTTGATTGCCGCCATGCGGCCGACCGGGGCGCCGGTCGGCCAGAGGCCCGAGATCGCCAGCGCGATGCCTGCCCCGATGCCGGCCCCGACCAGAACGACGACCGGGGTCATCGGCCGAACCTCATTGTCTGAAATCTCATTGTCCAAACCCATGGATAGGTGCCACGTAGCCCACGTCGGCGAGGCGCTCGCGCAGGCCCGGCGGCATGCCCAGATGGAGCACGGCCGGTCCGCCGCCTTCGGGCTCGGCGAAGATCTCGGTCGAGATGACGTGGGGTCCGTCGGCGTCCTCCACCACCCGTACCGAGGACACGTACCGACGGGCCAGACCCGAGGCGTCAGGCCGTTTCCGCACGAAGATCACCAGGTCCAACGCCTGGGCGGTCAGCTGGGCGGCAGCATTGTCGGACAGATGTTTGGGTGACTGCGAGGCGTAGGTCTTGATCTTGCCGAAGGTGCCCTCGGTCGAGTCGGCGTGGATGGTGCACATCGACCCGGCCTTGCCCGCCGTCATGGCGTTGAGCATGGGCACGATCTCGTCCCCCAGCACTTCGCCCACGATGACCCGGTCGGCGTCGTGGCGGTTGGCCCGTTGCACCAGGTACTCCATGGACACCGCTCCCTGGCCCTCGGTGTTGGCCTCCCTCGTCTCCCACGCCACACAATCCGGATGCCGATGGGGAAGTTCGTGCAGCCCGAGCTCGTAGGAGAGTTCGATGGTGACGATGCGGTCGGCCGGGTCGGCCTCGGCGGCCAGGGCCCGCAGCAGGGTGGTCTTGCCGGCGTCGGTTCCACCCGAGACGATCAGATTGAGCCTGGCCCGCACCGCGGCAGCCAGGAACCGGCCCAGCTCGTCGCCAGTCGAGTCGGCCAGGTCGTCCAAGGTCGGGTCGACGAGGCGGTGGCGGCGGATGGACACACAGGGCCGGTCGGACACCTCGATCATGGCCGACAGCCGGTGCCCTCCTGCCAGATGCAGGTCGACGATGGGCTTGGCACTGTCGATCCGGCGCTCACCTCCGGTGTGGTGGGCCCGGGCCGCCCGCTGGACCAGCTCGATGAGCTCCTCGTCGGAGTCGGCGATCGGGTCGACCTGTTCTTTGATCCCGTCGGCGCGCTTGACCCACACCCGGTCGTGCCCATTGATGTTGATGTTCTCGATGTCGTCCTCGTCGAGCAGCAGCTGCAACCGACCGAGGCCGAGTTGGCTGGCCACCAGCCGCCGGACGATCTGCTCCTCCTCCTCGACGGTCGGCGTGGTGACCGCGCCTTCCACCATGGACCGGGCCGCCTCGTCGATGGCTTCTCTGGCCAGCTTCTCGACGAACGAGCGTCGCTCCCCTTCGCTCATGCCGGCAGCCCCGTAGCGGACGATGCCGTCGGCCACGTGCTCGGCGGCGAACTGCTCGAGTTCCCGACGTTCGGAATCGTTCATCGGCTCGCCTCCTGCGTTGACCCGAAGCCGGCCCCGGCCAGCTGGCCCTCCGGCACGGGGCGATCGAGGGTTTCCGTCGGCTGGTGGATGGATGGTTGGCGGATGACTGGTTGGTGGATGTCCACGGGGCCACCTTGAGTGGGGACATCAGCGGGCGTCGCACCACCGGGTGGAGCAGCGTCAGCGGGGTTGGCTCGGGTCAACGCCTCGGGCACCGCCAGTGGATCGACCGCGACCGGCGAGATCGGGTCAACGCCCAGCGCTTGGACGGTGTCGCCCGCCCACCGGAGCAAGCGGGTCCGCTCGAGCCGCTTCACCGCCCGTCGGTTCGCCAATGCGGCTGCTGCTCCCGGGTCGTCGGGCATGGGTGGAAGCACCTCGACAGCCAGGGTGCGTCCGATGTCGGCCGCCGAGAACTGGGCAGCTCCCGTGGGCACGACGAGGAGGCTCCGCTCTCGCAATTCGGCGGCCAGTCCGGGCAACGCCTCCCGCAGATGGACGATGGACTCGAGCGTCGACTGACAGAGCACGACCAACGCATCAGCCCGAGCCAGGATGTCCCGCACGCCGCCTCCGAGATTGGGGAGCAGGCGACCCACGTCGATCACCACATCCGCGTCGAGGGCACTGAGCGCACCGGCGACGATCGGCCAGGCCTTCTCGTTGGCGACCGCTTGGTGCATGCCCCCCAAGCCAAAGAGCACCGGGAGACCTCCGGGAAGGTGGTCGACGTGATCCCAGACGTCCTCGGGAGCGAGGGTACGCCGTGCTGCAGCAAAGAGGGAGGACAGGCCTCCGGTCGGTGCCATGGCGTACCGGGGAGCGAGGTCACCGCCGAAAGGATCGGCCTCGACCAGGAGGATCTGGCGGCCCTCCGGCCAGCTGGCGGCCAGGGCAGTGGCTGCCGTGGTGACGCCCGGTGAGCCCTTGATGGAGGCGAGAGCGATAAGGGTCACCGGGAACCTCCCGACTGTGTTTGCGCAGACGCTGTCCCCTCGCTGACCAGTGACAGCCCGATCTGATCGGCGGCAGCGTAGGAAGTGACCTGGGCCGCCTCCGAGCCCGGGATCTCCAAGGACACCGACGCCACGTACTGGGTCTGGTTCGCTGGTGCCGGGCCGACGGCGAACACCGTGGCCGAAGGGACCAGCGTGCTTCCAATGGCCCCGGTCGTGTTTCCGCCGGTGGTTCCACCAATGGTCGACCCCTGGCCTGCCTGAGGCACGGCGACCACATGAACCAAATCGCCGGCCACCAGGGCCACCGAGGGCATCTGGTCGCCCTTCAACAGAACGCCCACCACCTGTTCACCCGACGCGAGCTGGGGAGTGGCGGCCAGCATCTGTCTGACCAGCACCTGGCCGGGATAGACGGGGGTGTCGAGCTGCTGGCCGACCACGACCGAAGAGCCGGTGGCCGCCATGGCCGTGATGTTGCCCGAGGCCGGAATGGACGCGGTGGCGAGGTCGCTGGCCGTGAGCACGGTGCCAGCAGGCAGGCTCTTGGCTGCCACCAGGATGGACACCTTCTTGGCCGACGACTGGAAGACCGCACCCGCCACCGCCGCACACACCAACACCAGGGCGATCCCAAGCCCGACCTGCCACGGACGGCGCTGATGGGTTGTGGACGAGATCCTCAGCCCGCCGGCCCGACTCTCGCCGGTGGGTGGTGGTGCCGTGAAGGCGGAGCGGGTGGGGGCGGTGGTGATGGCCATGGAGACTCCCGTTGTTCAGTTGTTCACGGACTCGATCTGGGCCACCTTGAGGGAAGTCACTCCCCGGGTGGTGAGACTCGACAGGGCACCGGCCGAACCGTTGGGACCCGCCCAGGCCACCGTCCAGGTGATGGTGGCGGTGATCGGGAAGGCGGCATCGTTCGGATTGCCGTCGGGGGAGGGTTGCCCGGCCGAGCTGGTGGCGTAGGTGTGCTCGCAGGTGGTCGACTGACTGGTGGCGGGGAGCGAAGGGTCGTAGGGAGTGCCGGGGCCGTTGCAGGTGATCACCGATCCGTCGCCGGTGTTCCAAGTGACATACGACGGTGTGGCCGTGGCGGTGGCCGCCACGCATCCACCGGCATTGCAGGCCTGGGCTGTCGTGGACAGCGGGTGCCACACGGCAGAGGTGATCCAGAGCCACTCGGCCAGATTCACGTAGCCCGCGGTCGATGGGCTGAGCGTCAAGGTGGGAGTCGGGAGCTGCAGCTCGCTCGCCGCCTGGGCGCCGGCGACGGCAGGATCGGGCGGTGGGACAGTGGGTGCCGCCTGGCCAGTGGCCAACCACACCACGCCGGTGGCCTGACTGGCCGCACTTCCAGTGGCACAAGTGTTGAAGTACCAGGCACCGGGTTGGGTCGCACCGGCTGGCGGAGGACCACCGTCCTGGCCGGGGAACTCAGACGAATAGGGAACATAGTTCGGACACGTCGGCGCGGAGACCGTGGTCGCACCGCCGCCACCGCTGCCGCCACCAGTCGTTGTGCCTCCACTTCCGCCGCCTGAACCAGTGCCCGTGGTGCCGGACACCCCGCTACCGCAACCCAGAGTGGAGCCTGAATCGCTGCAACTCCCACCGCTGCCTGTCCCACCCACGCTCGCAAATGCCGACTCCGATGGCAGGGCGAACATGAGAAGTGCCATGAGAGCCGCTCCGGCTGAGAAGGCGCCTACTCGGCGGGTCAGCACTTGGGAACCGTGGCTGTTCGGTAGGAGGCGATCTTCCACGAGCCGCCAATAAGCCCAAGGGTCCAGGTTCCGCTGTAACTGCCAGCTCCTCCACCAAGACTTGTCGGCCCTGGCGCACCGGTCGCCGTGGTCGTCCCGGTGTCGTGAATACAGCCGGCGACCGTCGCCGTCATTGCAGCGATGGCCACGACTTTCGGCGTGCCGAGATCGAATGACGTCGGGCCGTTGAGCTGACCCATCTTCACGCCGACGAGAAACGTCTGCTCGGACTTGAGCGCGGGATCGACGAAGTAGTTGGCAAGGCTCGGCCACAACGTGGCCGCCGTCTGGCCGGCCACGAGGTTGGCCCGATCCTGCTCCCAAGGTGCTTGCAGGTAGCCGTAGAGGGTCTGTTGGGCCGACTGCCAAGCGTTGAGCACGGCTGCCTGGTTGCCGGAGGTAGATCCACCGGCAGTCGTGGTTGTCGGCCCGGCCGGCGAGGTCGTTGGGGTAGAACGCACCGTCGAGGTTGGCGAGGACGATCCCGACCCGCAGGCGGCCAGGCCCATGGCTGCCATGCCCAACACACACCCGAAGGTCCAGTTCCGAACTCTGCCCTTCTGCCCATGGCTACCCATCCGGTTCACCCCTCTTCTCGTCCTAGCCCGCAGTCCCTGCTGCCGACCAAGCTCTGCGCTCCACGCAGTCGGGGAGGCGCATCCGAACGCAGCATGAACGTCCAACGTCACCCTGAACGTCACCCTCGGCCCCCGAACAGGGGATTCTTCGTGACTCGCGACGTCCCAGGTCGAATGGAGGCCTCGACCAATCCCGGAACTCGTCCGGGGGATCGTCACCGGCCGGGCCAACGTCACCCGGAACGTCACCCTCCCTGGTCAGCGGCCTGAACTGGGCCTGCACGCGGTTACTGGTTCGGGGTCCACCGGAGGCACTCAACACCGTCGGAGCCCTGCGAGGGTGACGTTGCGCTGCCGGGGAGACCAGTGCCGACTTGTTACCGCCGAACGGGTCTTTGAGATTCAGCGACCTTTGTCCAGCGCACGCTGGAGTGCCCAGGTGACGAACTGGGAGACGCTCCATCCTCGACGTTCCGCTTCTGATCGAACTTCTTCTCGGAGCACTCGATCGAGCCAGTAGGTGGCGCGGACGTGCCGGGCCTCCCAGGACTGACCGTCGGACTCCGGGCCCTTGGTGCCTTTCGGGCTCGAGGTACCACGCGCTTGTTGAACCACCAGCGTTTCCCTTCGTCTGACTCGACCTGCCTTCGCCAACCCCAGCCCTCGTCAGCATCACGCTGGTCATCGTAGTTGAACCACGTACCGTATGCAACATACCGTACACCGCATACCTTCCGTGGCCGCACTCTCACCGAGCGTGGAGGACGGGACATGAACCGGCTCGATGTCGGTGAGACGGACCCCGCTACTGAGCCGATCCGGGCCCAGGGTGACGTTGAGGTTCCGAGGGTGACGTTCGATGGCGCGGGTTGTTCCGAGAAAGTTCCCTACGGGTGACGTTGCGGGTGACGTCCGTTTGGAGGATGAGTCGTGACGGGTGCACGAGGCGCCTGTCACGAACAAGGGAGGCCTGATGTCCCGATCATCGTCAGCCGTAGACCGAGGTCCCGTTCGGGTGGTGGGTAAGGGGCTCCCATCGGGAGCCCTGACGCCAGCAGGGGAATCCGGAAGGAGTCGACCCCGAGGCGTCGAAGGATCCGGTCACTCGCCAGGAGATGAGGCGCACCTGACCAGCGACCTACGGCTCGTGCTCGTGACCGCCAGCGGCTTCGAAGTGCCGCTGGTCGCTACACCGGCGCAGACAGCGCGACTACTGAGGATCTCCGGCGGTGGAGAAACCGGAGGCCTAAAGAGCCGGCGGGTGATCCGTCCTCGTCCCGTACCAGTGGAGCAGCTTCTGCGCCGAGGTCGGCTCGTCAGGCGGTTCGAGACGCCCCCCGGGGGTGGTGCGGCATGAGCAGCACTCCATCTTCCAGGCAACGCGAAAATGGGGACGGCCGCCTCGCGGGGACGACACGTGATGTCGCTCGTTCCCGTTCTCGCGATGAGCGCAACTGTGCCCAATGGTTCGCCCGGTTTGAGGAGCGCCGTGCCGAGCCCACTGGTCGTCCGAGCCACAGCGAGGTCCGACGACTCCGGAAGGAGCTCGCGGCTCTGCGTCGATTGGTCACCGGTGAACAGATCCCGTAGAGCGTCGGGTGACTCCACGCGACGGCTCCTGCGTGTTGGCCTCCGACGGCCGTTCTACCTCGGTGGCATCGTCGCGGCGCCGGCGAGCGTGTTGTAGTGGCCATCTCATTCAGCCATCAGGACCAGGCGGCAATGGCCGATCTGATCTCCATCCCTGAAGCTGCTCGCCGTGTTGGACTGCACGCCGACACCCTCTACCGCCTTTGTCGAACGGGCCGCTTCCCGCCCGCACTTCAGATCGGAGCCCGATGGAGGGTGTCTGTGCCTCGCTTGGAGAAGTACCTGCACGGTGAGGCCGACCCACCATGAGGCCAAGGACACCTCCACTAATCGAGCAGTGGACTCGCCCAACGACACCGGACGATCATCGCCGGGATGTCCACTCCTGTTCGGCCAGTGGGCACCGGTACCAACCGCGCGCGGGAGTCGGTGCGAGACAAGGCCGGTTTGCTGAACTGGGGCACCTAGTCCTAGACTCGAACATATGTTCGGTCATGGTCCGCCCCTTGCACCCGTGCGAGGATGGAGAACGATGACGGAGCTGTGGGACAAGCCGGACGAAGACAAGCTCGGTGAGCTGATTTTGTACGCGGCAGGACAGCTCCTGGACGACCCCACCGGCGGGGCAACGAAGGTCAACAAGGTCCTCTTCTACGCCGAGTTCTCCCATATCCGAACTCACGGCGTGCCGATCACCGGTGTCTCCTATCAGAAGCTCCCCCAAGGGCCGGCTCCCCGACAGCTGGTCCCGGTTCGAGAGCGGTTGATCGCAGATGGGGCTGCCCGGCTCCAGGTAGACCAGTACTTCGGCAAGCCGCTACATCGACTCGTCCCCCTGCGAGGGCCGAGGGTTGACGCCCTCAGCCAGCAGGAGCTGAGCACCGTCGATCAAGTCATCACCGCGCTCTGGGGCAAGACGGCGAGCCAGGTGTCCGAGATGTCGCACCAGGAGCTGGGTTGGATCATGGTCGAGGAGGGCGAGGACATTCCCCTGTCGACCGCGTACCTGCCACGGCGAGCAGCCATGAGTGACGCTGCTCGCCGCCGGGCCCGAGAGTTGGCTGCCAGCCTGCCTGACGCTCGCTAGGCCGGTCACCGCAGCCGTGTCCCGACCGACCCGAGTCGAGGTAGGCGCTGACCTGATGGCCAAGGCTCGAAACCGCTGGCCGGTCGAGGGCTCCATCGAAGGAGAACCCAGCTTCTCCCACTTTGAACGTGGGCCGCTCGCTGCCGCACGGGAGTATTTCAGCCGCTACTTCGACCAGGCGCTGATGGAGGTCGAGGGCTCTCCTGTCCGCTACTACATGACGGTGAGCACGTTCTTCCCCGTGTTGGGATTCTTTGCAATTCGGGTTGCCGACCACATCGAGATCATCGACTTCCTCGAAGACGACGACTATTGGGACTCGGTCGGAGATGACCCGGACGACTGAACTGCCGGTCGTACGAGTCCGACATCGGCCGCAGCGCGGCGTACGGGTAACGCCGGACCTCTATGGGCTGAGCGTCAGAGCCGCACCCAGCAGCCCGGCCGCCTCTCGATCTCGCTCCGGTAGAGCATGGGCGTACCGATCGAGCGTCATCGTCGCCTTGGCGTGTCCGTGCCGCTCGGCAACCGTGCGGATATCCACCCCGGCAGCGATGAGCGTCGTGACAGAGAAGTGCCGCAAGTCGTGGAACCGGAAGTCCCAGCGCTCCCCCGCAGGCAATTCTGTACGAGTGGCCTTCGGCTGCGTCAGCCGAAGCTTGTCCAATGCCGGCTTCTCCATGGCCCGGCACAGTTTCCCGAACCCATGGGTCAGTGTGTCCGGGTTGGCCGGCAATCCCCCGTTGGCGTTGTACGACAGCACATAAGGGTTGTCCACCAGGTGCGAACCGGCACGCTTCGACAGCTGGACCATGTAGGCCCACCTCCGTTTCAGCACTTCCACACCGATCGGATCGAGCGCTAGTTCACGGCTGGCGTGCGTCTTCGTCGGCCCGGTGTGCTGCTCACCCCGTGCCACGGTGAGCGAACGCGCGATGGTCACCCGGCCGACGACGAGATCGACATCAGACCACCGAAGCGCGACCAGTTCACCCCGGCGGGCCCCGGTCAGCGCGGCCAGGGCCACGGCGGTACCCAGCACCGGATCCTCCTCGTCGGCTGTCTTCACCATGTCGGAGAGCTGCTTCGGAGTCGGCACCAGCATCTCCTTGCGGACGGGCTGCGGTGGTGTGGACCGGTCGGTTGGGGCCCTGTCGATCCATCCCCACTTCACCGCCTGGCGGCATGCCGCGGACAGGATGGCGTGGTACTGGTGCACGGTCGACGGCGACAGCCCTTGCTCGAGCCACATCCGGTATGCCCCATCGAGGGTGTCGGGCTCCAGCCTGTCGAGCCTCAGATCGCCGAGCACGGGCCGAATTCGGCTGTTGATCTTCGAGCGGTTCTCGTAAACGGTCCGCGGGCGCTGCCGCTGCGAGGCGAATTCGAGCCACTTGTCAAGCAATTGCCCCACAGTGGCGGTCGTTCGCTTGAACTTCCCGGCACCGACCTCCGCCACGAGGGCAGTGAGCGCCTTGGCGGCCGCCCGCTCGCTTCCCGTGAACGTGCGGGACACCTGGCGGGGCTTGCCGGTCACGGGGTCGGGCCCGGCAAAGGCGCGCAGCTGCCAGTGGCCGGGCGTGCGCTCGCGCATCGTTCCAGGTCGGCTCTTACTGCTGGTCCTCGCCATGGCTCCAGGCTACCGCCTGGAGGACCTTTTGTAGGACTCCTGTAGGACACTGGCACTTTCCCATTCTAGAAAACGTGCCTCTGACCTGGTGGGGCTAACAAGAATCGAACTTGTGACCTCAGCATTATCAGTGCTGCACAGACGCGCAACTGTACCCACCTAGATCCAGAACGGGCAGTTCGGAGCGGGTGCCGCGCAATGGGAAACCTCCGCACCCGTTGGCGCCCGCGCCCTTTGCGCGCCCTCGCAGCCTGCCCCACCAGGCGCGGCTGACGATGAGTCGGCCAACGAACCTTGTTGGGTCAACTCCACCGTTACGACCCACGGGTACAGTCTCGTTCACAGTGAACCTCACCCAACCGAAGGTGTCGCCTTGAGTAGAACCCCGCAGACTGATCGCCCTCGGCTTCTGGACCTGTTCTGCTGTGCTGGCGGTGCCGGTGTCGGCTACCACCGCGCTGGGTTCGACATCGTTGGCGTCGACATCGACCCCCAGCCGAACTATCCGTTCGAGTTCATCCAGGGTGACGCGCTTGGCCTGGACCCCGAATACATGGCCACTTTCGATGTCATCCACGCGTCCCCGCCATGTCAGTCGTACTCCGACCTGGCCAAACGGAATCGCAATGCCGATGCCTGGCCTCGCCTGGTGGAGCCGGTGCGGGAAATGTTGAGGGGCACGGGACTCCCGTACATCATCGAGAATGTTGAAGGCGCTCCCCTGCTCGATCCCGTCGTGCTTTGCGGAACCATGTTCCCTGAGCTGCGCGTCATCCGTCATCGGCTCTTCGAGTCGAACGTACCGATTGAGGTCCCGCCTCACCAGCGACACCCGCTCGTCTTTACCCACGACAAGCGGAAGGCCCACTACGGCAAGCTCGATCAGAACACGGCATACGTTCAGGTCACCGGAGGCGGGAACTGCTCGATTGCAAATGCGAAGTCTGCAATGGGAATCGACTGGATGACCAAGGCCGAGCTGAACGAATCCATCCCGCCCGCCTATACCGAGTGGCTGGGGCGGCAGATCATGGACTATCTGGAGCTTCTTGGATCGTCGGCGGCGGTCCTGCGCAAGCATGGCTAAGACCAGCTCCAAGGAGAAGCTGCGACAGTTCTTCCTCGCAAACGTCGGCGTGGTGGTCAACTCGGTGCAGCTCAAAGAGGTCGTGGGTCCTGAGGTCAGCGAATGGGCCAGGCGCGTGAGGGAACTCCGTGATGAGGAGGGTTGGCCCATTATCACGAACAACGATTCCGCCAGTCTGAAGCCGGGCCAGTACCTGCTCACTGAACTCCCGCCGACGAAGCCGGACATCAAGTTCGTCCGTGGACTGTCGGCCAGGGTCCGCGCCGAAGTCCTCGACCGAAATGGGTTTACCTGCCAGATGTGTGGTCTGACCCCCGGGGACATCGACCCGGCAACTGGGCGCAAAGTTCGACTCCACGTTGGACACATCGTTGACAAGAGCCTGGGCGGCAAGGACGAGCTGTCGAATCTTCGGGCACTTTGCTCAACCTGCAACCAGGGGGCCAAGAACGTCACGTCCGAGAAGCCTTCCTCGATTTGGCTCCTGTCCCAGGTTCGCCGGGCCGGTGTCGACGAACAGCGTGCCGTCTACGACTGGCTGAAGTCGAAGTTCCAGGGATAGCCGCTCTGGCTCGATTTCCGGCCAGAATCGGAAGGTGAAGCCGCCTCTGACCCGTCCCTCCGAAGCAAAGAGTCGGGCGATGCGCGGGCAGAGGTCCAAGGACACTCAGCCTGAACTCCGACTACGCCGGGAACTCCACGGAATGGGGTTTCGGTATCGGCTGCACCAGAACCCAATGGCGGGATTTCGGCGTTCGGCCGACATCCTGTTCCGGCCGGAGAAGGTCGCCGTCGTTGTGCATGGGTGCTACTGGCACGGCTGCCCTCAACACGCCACCACGCCAAGGACGAATACTGCCTGGTGGCGGGACAAGTTGGACCGGAACGTACAGCGGGACAATGAAACGGCTGCGACCTGGGCATCCCATGGCTGGCTCACCATTGTCGTCTGGGAACACGAAGATCCCTCGGAGGCGGCTGCCCGGGTGGCATCCGCTGTCACTTCACGGCGGCACGAGAAATGACATCTGTCGGACCCGGCACCCAGAAATCGCAGGGATCAAGCCGCTAACTGCAGAAACTTTTCGCCATCTTTCGCGAACGGCCTCCCGCCTGGGGTTTTGTCCTGGCGACGGCGCGGAGGGTCGGCGAGGTTCATTGACAGCGGCGTAACTACAGTGCTGCAATAGGTGGTACCGGGACACACCGGTAACACACTTAGCACACTATCCCAGGCGCGACCCAAGGTCAACCCAGAAATGGCGAAAATGAAGAACTGCACTGATATCGGCACTCAGCCGCTCGGATACTCCATCAACGAGGCCTGCAAGGTCATCCCCTGCTCCCGATCCTTCTTGTACCGCCAGATCAAGTGCGGCCGCATCCGTTCCACCCAGCACGGTCGGAAGGTCCTCATCTCCCGGCAGGCGATCTTGGAGTTCCTCGGCGAGGCCACCCCGGCGACCGAAACCACGTCGGTCGCGTCGTGATCGTCGGAAGTTCCGCCGTGGACCCCGTGACCGGTGAAATGGCGGCGGCGACTGACGACACCTCTAACAGTGGTAGTTGTCCGCGAGTTTCACGGCCCATCGGCATCGACAAGGTGGCGCTCGCCTTCGACATCGTGTCCGATGGAGGACGATTCCGGCGGGAACTCGAAGTCCTGGGACACAGGTTCTGGCTCAACAACTTCGGCACGCGTGCCTCATTCGAGCTGAATCCGTCCCGCATGATCGACCCATTCGGCAGCGGCCTCGCAACCGTCGATGAGGCGCTCGAGTCCATCGGCCATGCCTGGGACATCGTGAAGTCCCACGTCACTCCCGTCGGCGAGGTCTCATCGAGTGCAGTAACGCGACTCGACCTCGCCAGGGACTTCACCGGTGTACGGGAACCAGCCGTCTACCTTCAGGCACTCGCCCTGCTTGATCGTCCATATCAGCAGGACCAGCAGTACTGGACCGACCGGCACACGGGTGAGGTCAACAGTGTGAGGGTGGGCAGCAAGGCGAACTTCGTCCGCATGTACCGCAAAGACCTTCAGGCCCCCCGTACTGTCCAGCCCGGAACAATCCGTTGGGAGTGGCAAGGCCGTTCCAGGCGGCTGAAGGATTGCGGCATCCTGACCCTTGGTCACCTCACCAGCGCGACCGTCGAGCAGATTGCCCAGGAGCGTTGGTCGTGGTCCAAGGCCGGAACCCCGGTAGCCGTGACCTCCGATCCGTTTGCCGTCTTCGAGCGCCTGGGGTACTCGGACACCGTCGCGGCGAGTCTGTTCTGCGACAATCACCGCATGGTCACAACGGGCGCCCTCCCTCCGACGGACTACCGCCGAAAGCGCCTCAAGGACTTCCACGCGGCGCACGGCCTGGTCGTCAGCCGTGAACTCGGGCCGGGCGCCACCGGTGGAGCCTTCGTGCAGTACCTCGATTGGGACACTTGCATGGCCGTTGCCCTGCCGATGATCCCGGCCGTCGTATCGCCCCCGTCGAACATCGGCGGTGAACCTAGGTCATGGCACCGGCCCCTTTTGGAGCCTGTCATGGAACCCACCGGGCCGGAGCCTCGGATTAGTAGCGCATTCGCACCCGCGGCGGGCGAGCCTTCACGCATGAAGAGCGTCGCATGATGTCGGACGCTCAAACTGCAGCCAATCAGGCGGCATCCATCATCACGGAACTCCTGTCGAAGATCGCTACCGGGGAACTGGACGCCTCGCAGACTGTGGCGGCACAACTGGAGGGAGCAGTCATCGCCCTGCGGGCCATGTCCGGTGACTCCCTGGAGAGCCGAGATGCAGGTTCTTGAGGTTGGGTCTTACACGAAACGACCGTTTCGTGTAAGATCATCCGTATGGCAAAGGCTTTGCGAACCCCAGCAGACCCCACAAGCGTCATTGGGTACTTACGGGTCTCGACCTCGGAGCAGGCCGACAGCGGACTGTCCCTCAACGCCCAACGAACCGCAATCGTCAATCATTGTGCGCAGAAGGGTTGGGTCCTCGTCGAGATGGTGGAGGACGCGGGCTATTCCGCAAAGAACCTCTCCCGGCCTGGCATGGCCCGCGCCCTCGACCTTCTCGCCACCGGTGCGGCGGGCGCATTGGTCGTCGCCAAGTTGGACCGGGCCACCCGCTCTGTCATCGACGCCGCGAATCTTCTGGCACAAGGCCAGCGAGAAGGCTGGGCATTGGTCGCCCTGGACCTCGGCCTCGATCCAACCAGTCCTGCGGGTGAACTCGTCGCAACCATCATGGCCGCCGTCGCTCAATGGGAACGGCGGGCCATTGGCGCACGGACCAGCGACGCACTGGCGGCCAAGAAGGCCGCCGGTGTCATCCTTGGTCGGCCAGCCGTCCTCCCCGAGTTCGTCACTGCTCGGATCATGGATAGTCACGCCCACGGTGCGTCACTGTCCGGCATCGCACGTGACCTCAACGAGGCACAGGTGCCTACCGCGCACGGGGGGCAGCGATGGTACGCAAGCACCGTCCGCGCCGTGATCCAGCGCATCGCCACGCCTGAGAAAGCGTAAATCCCGCATTGCATCGACGGCGCGTTCGCGGTCCCGTATAACCCTTGCTCACGTCGAACTTCTGTTCAGCACCTAGGGGCCATTGCCCGATGTCACAAGCATCCCGTGAGAGGCCCCCAGGATGTCCCGTAAGGCGTCATCCCTTCTATGCCCGACAGCTACAACCCAGTTAGCGCACACGACATCAGAGAGAGTTCATGGCACACATAGTCGTCATACCGAAGGACCAGCATCTGGACGGCAAGCAGCGATACAAGGTTCGCTGGCGCACGCCAAATGGAAAGACAAGCAACAAGACGTTCCGTCGTCGCGCTGATGCCAACGCGTTCAAGGTGCAGGTTGAGAACGATGCCCTAACCGGTGTCGTGACGAACCCCAAGCGGACACGCCGCACGGTCGAAAGCATCACGGCTGAATGGCAGACGGCCGGTGATCTTCGAGGAAAACGCGGAAGCACGCTGAGCAGGGACGAGGCGATTTGCCGCATTCACATCATCCCAGCTCTCGGCAATCAGTGGGTGAGTTCGATCACAGAGGAAGACATTCAGGAGCTGGTCAACTCCTGGGCTGACCGGTACATGCCACGAACCGTTCAGCGCCACTACGCGATCCTTCGCGCAATCTTCACCTATGCCGTACACAAGAAGATCATCGCAACCTCGCCGTGCTCCCCTGGAATCATCGGCTTGCCAGTCCCTGAACCTGTTGATCACCCTGTTCTCACAACAGACCAGCTCTCCCGACTCGCAAGTGCATTGGGACCCGACGACGCGGCGTTCATGTGGGCCGGAGTCGAAGGTTTGCGCTGGGCCGAGGTCGCGGGTTTGACATCCGATCGCGTGGACCAGGATCTCTGCCGCATCAAGATCGACCGCCAGATGAACCGGGATGGTCAGTTTGCGACGCTGAAGACCCGTGCGTCTCGCCGATCATTCAAGATGACGGAGCATCTTGCCGCGGCCCTCGCTGACGTATTGCGCCGAAAGGGACTGGCAAGTACCGACACGGACGCCCTGCTGTTCACATCACCAAAGGGTGGACCCCTCCGCTACACAAACTGGAGGACACGGGTTTGGGAACCAGCGTGCGAGGCTGCGGGCCTGGAGGGCCTCAACTTCCATGACCTGCGCGCACTCGCCGCCACGTCGATGATCGCTGCTGGCGTGGACATCAAGACTGCACAGTCCCGGCTCGGCCACGAAAGCATCACGACGACAGCCGACATCTACGCCAGGCAGTCGCCTGAGGCAGATCGCCTCGCTGCCGTGGCTGTGGGCAATCTGCTCAAACCAGAGCCGCGACCTTCGGCGGCGTGATCGTGGCTGGTCAATCAGTTGGCGAGGACGCTCAGTCCTACCGATACAGAGATTGCCTCGTATGCAGCCCAAAGCGGATGTTCGGCTTGGGTGTAGTACCTGCGGCGGCCGTCGTTCATCGCCGAAAGTAATCCTTCTTCGACAAACAACTCGAGCGCATCACGCGTTTGGCTGGGCGATTCGCCAGCCGGACCCAGTGCCGAGGTGGCCTCCTGCTGGTAGAACGACTCCCCTCTTCGGGCGATGATCCACGCCGCAGCCAGCACCCGCGCTGGTTTGCCGAAGAAAATCTTCACATGATCCGAGTTTTCGCTGGTCCAGGAGTCGAACAAGTTTCGCGTTTCCAGTTTCTAGATAGTAGACTTTAGATAGTAGGCGAAGCGGGCTAGAACAGCGAGGTGACCGTGGCTAGAGAGATCGACCCCAGAACGCTCCCAGTGGACCAGGATCAAGTTCTGACCTTTAGGTACGAAAACTACCGCGGCGACCGGGCGGTTCGACGGATAGTTCCTGAGCGAATCTGGTTTGGCAGGACAGAGTGGCACCCTGAGCCTCAGTGGCTACTGGAGGGCTTTGACCTGGACCGGGGTTCCCTGCGGACATTCGCTCTTCAGCACATTGAGTCGTTTCTGACCGATACTGGCATTCATGTACATGACGGATCGGGAAATCCAGGCTCGACTTCAGGACTTCCAGTTCGAGTCTGAGTTCACCGACCACCCATTCGACCCGGCCAACCAGATCGGACCATGCTCGGTTGATCTGAGGTTGGGCGGTGTCTACTGGCGACCGAAACATTCGCGGTTTCGGAAGAAAACGGTAGATCTGGACCGCACCCGGTTGATGGAGCTGCGACCAGAGCGTGGCTGGCGCAAGTTCGAGCTGCGGTCTGACGAGAAGCTCACGATAGAGCCTGGCCAGATGGTCCTGGGCAGAGTTGCCGAACGCTTTCGTATGCCCGGGGACTGCGCGGGTGACATCGAAGGGCGAAGTTCCTACGCCCGGCTTGGGCTGTCTGTCCACGCCACCGGCGGCTTTATAAATCCAGGCTGGCGGGGTCACATGCCTCTCACGCTCTTCAACATGAGTCCAGTGAGATTGCGAATCCCGGCGGGAACGCCTCTCTGCCAACTCCTCGTCGTCAAGCTCGCTGATGCTCCCGATGCTGACTACGAAGCCCGCGGTGATCGGAAGTACCTGAACGATCAGGGAGGACCTTCGTACTGGTGGCGAGATGCCCTGATCGAGAAGCTGCGCGAGTCGTTTTCGGTGGCGAACATCGAGGGCCATGTCTTTGAGGATCTTGACGAGCTGTTTGCGGACTCCGCGGACGACGGCACTCTGTTGCGCCTAGAGGAGTACGTCGTCGAGCAGGACCGAACGTTTGGCAGCGCAAGCGACCTCCTCGATGGATTCGCCGTCAGCGAACGACGGGCAAAGAGGATCTACGAAACGATGACGTTCGCCATGCAATGGGCCTGGGCGCTGTTTGCCACCCTCATGGTTTCGGCGCTTCTCTCTAATAGCGCGTTGGCGCTCAAGATCATCTCGTCGGTTGCATTTCTGGTTTCCCTTGTCGGCATCTATTTCGGAACCACGCGCGAAAACCGCCAGTTCCTGACACCGGACAAGCTCCAAGACCTCGAACGCGCCCGCAATCGCCAACGAAGTGCGCCAACTAACTCCCCCCCGACGACCGGTCAGCCCGGGGAAGTCGGTCCCGTGCCAGTCGAGCCAGTTCCCGACGCACCGAGTTGAGTTGCGGAGCTACGGCTGCGGCATTGCTGCATCGGGGAGAGGTGCTGGCGACACCAACAGGCCCCGAACCGCGCCCTTTTCGCGCCCTTTCCGGCACCAGCCGGGACGAGGCAAAACCTGAACTTCCTGGTGGGGCTAACAAGAATCGAACTTGTGACCTCAGCATTATCAGTGCTGCGCTCTAACCAACTGAGCTATAGCCCCGCAAACCGGACTCTGACGCTACACCACCCTCCGGCGCGGGCC
>Ga0080006_1219023_pt1 | contig 44971 bp, 44 predicted proteins | sample RS3BMetagenome_FD_69209 | JGI IMG/M metagenome (GOLD analysis project Ga0080006, IMG submission 69209) | Ferric oxide microbial mat and aquatic microbial communities from Rainbow Spring, Yellowstone National Park, USA - RS3B (SPADES... ... | reverse complement strand
GCCCTTCCTTCTTCCCTTAACTCCCCCAGCCCCTATCATACCGAACCCTTGCTCGGGGTTCGGACATCCTGTCTGCATCTGAGCCTACTGGTCTTTCGACCTGACTTGACATGTTTCATTCAGCTCGCCATTGATATTATGACACTTGTACTTATCCCCGATCACTCACTCCTGAAGGATATGAGTTAGGGCTCGGCACTTGGTCACCCAGTTCTGTCCGGCACTTTTGGTGGGTTACTAATACTATATCCAAGAAAGAATACAAAGATTTGTACTTAACCCCGCTCGGGTGGAAAGATAATAAACTCAAAGCCGTAGGCGGTTGGGGATAAAAACACCATGAAATTGGCTGTTCTTGGGGGCACAGGTAACTTCGGAAGAGGGATTGCTCTTCGGCTCGCAACTGAGCATCAGGTCATTCTGGGTTCAAGGTCAGCCACAAGGGCGGAGCAGCTAGCCAAGGAATACCAAGGACTTGCCGTGGCTCATTATCAAGAATTGAACGGCTCTGTCACAGGGATGTCCAATGAGGAGGCGATATCAGAGGCTGAGCTCGTGGTTCTCGCTATCAGGGCTGACGCACTGGAAACCTTCCTCGAAGATATACCACCCACAAGATGGAAAGACAAGCTGGTGCTCTCCCCCATAACTAGGTTCGAATTCACAAGGGGTTTGTTCGTGTTCAAACCCTTCAACCTGAATGGAACGCAGGTTTCGGCAGCCGAATATATCAAACACAGGCTGGGTGAGTCTGTCAGGGTTGTATCAGGCATGCAGCTGGTCCCAGCATCGAAACTAGCCGACCTGAATTCACCCCTTGGTTACGATGTCCCGTTCTGTGGCCCTAAGGAAGCATTTCAGGAGGTTTCGAAGATTCTCAGCCCGCTCAAGGGTCTCAGGATGCTTTACGCCGGGCCTTTGAGTGTATCCTATTCTATCGAATCTACTCTGCCGCTGATGCTAAATATAGCCATCAGAAACTCTTTGGGTGAGCCGGGTCTCAGGTTGATATGAGTTGAAGATAGGAAATATAGCCGCTGCATCTATCGCGGGGGTTGTATTGATACTGGCTTCTTTGCTTTTCAACTACTCCTATGTGTGGAGCACCTACAATTCACAGGGACCCATTTCTTATGATATGAGGGCTTACGGTCTTCCACTTCAGTATATTTACCAGGAGGTGAGCAGTCCGGTAGGACCCTCCAGCTTCTTCAAGGTCTCGCCCACTGCTTTTGTGGTGGATTTCCTCGTGTGGGCCGCCTTCTCTTATCTGATTATATTTCTTGTTAGACGCAGGACCAGGAGTAGAGGTCCGCCGGCCGACACGGCTAGTGTATCCTGAAAACGCTGATCTTTTGCCGCACTCCGACACATTTTTCACAAAGAAATGGGCAACCGTGTGGCGTGGTAACGAACAAAAAAGTACTGCTCGGTGCCCATGTATCTATCTCCGGCTCCATCGACCTCTCCGTAGACCGCGCACAGGAGCTTGGATGTACCACGTTCCAGATATTCACAAGGAGCCCTCACAGATGGAGCTATGAGAAGCTGGACCCAGAGTCCGTTTCCGCCTTCAAAAGGAAGATGTTAAAATCGGGAATATCTGTTGCCGTTATTCACATGCCGTACCTTCCCAACCTTTCATCCCCGGACGAAAAGGTCCATTTAGACTCGACCAAATCCTTGATTGAAGAGGTGAAGAGGGCAGATGCCCTCAGTGTTCCATACGTTGTAACTCACTTGGGTAGCCATATGGGAAAGGGAATTGAAAAGGGACAAAAGAGAGTGGCCGAATCTCTTCTTAAGGCTCTTGGCGAGGCGAAGCCCCGTGCAATGATACTTCTAGAAAACATGGCCGGACAGAAAAACTCTGTAGGTGCAAGCTTTGAAGACCTTGCAAAGATAATGGAGTACGCGGGTGAGGATGACCATGTAGGAGTATGTCTCGATACATGCCATGCTTATGCAGCTGGGATAGACCTTGCTACTCCCAAAGGTGTGGAGAAGATGCTTATGGACTTCGACAGCAAGGTTGGCTTGGAAAGGTTGAAGGTGATTCATCTTAACGACTCTAAAGGGGGGCTGGGATCCAGGCTTGATAGGCACGAGAACATCGGTAAAGGGAAGATAGGCGAAAGTGGATTCAGGGCGATCCTTGGGAGGGAGGAGATTACGAAACTACCTATGATCCTTGAAACTCCTGTGGGTGACTACAAAGAGTTCAGAAGTGATTTGCAGACTGTTTTGAAGCTGTTGCAGATTGATTCTAAGTAAATCAGTTAACCGGTGGTTGGCTTTCCTTACCTTATTCACTTCGCCCTCTTTGCCTTGTTCTGTCTCATCCCTAATCTCGACTTCATTATGTCAAGTTTGAGAAGCTGTATCGCCAGCGCGGGATCCACCCCCTTGGGGCATACCACAGAACACGCGCCCGCGAACTCGCATCCCCAAGCCCCTTCTAGCGTGTCAAGTTTAAGCAACCTCTCCTTTTCACCCTCGTCTCTGGAATCCGAGTTGTACCTGTACGCCTGAGCGAGGGCCTGGGGACCTATGAAGCTCGGATTCGTATTGCTCACAGGGCAGGCGTCAACACAAAGCCCGCACTTTATGCAGTTTGCAAAATCAAGGTAATAATCAACCTCGGAGTCGGTCTGAACGTATTCCTTCAGTGCAGCGAACTTTTCCTCCAGGTCTCTCCTGATCAGCCATGGTTCCACCGTTGAATGTTTTTCGAAGAACTCGTCGAACTTTGTAACCAGATCTCTGAGCTGTGGGAACGCCTCCATCGGTCCAACCTCGAACCTGTCTGTGCCCTTGGAAAGAAGGTTGGTTTCGCAGGCTAGGGTGGGCCTACCATTCAACACCATGGCGCAGGAGCCGCATATACTCATCCTGCAACTGTACCTCACGGAGAGAGTAGCATCTTCGGTCTCCTTTATCCTGATAAGCGCGTCAAGCAGTGTCGTATATCTGTCCACTTCAGGTGTGTAAACTCTATAAACAAAAGTACGGGATTCTGGGTCGAACCTTTTTACCCTGATCTCTACCCTCTGCCTGCCACCAATATCCTTAGCGCTCATTCCCTCTTTCCTCCATGAAAAAATGTGGTCCTTATACTTACGATACCATACATTATCGACCCAAGCCCAAGCAGAACGTAAAGCACATCTCTGAGCACCCCAAAGACGGCATGATTGAGTGGTGAAGTCAACGCCAGAAGTACGATAAGTACAGGTATGCCTATCATTCCGAGGTATTCAAAAAACATAAGGGTTGACCCTCTCATAAGTTCAACACCACCAGAAGGAGTATGAGGGACACAACCCATAGCGCAGCCACAATGGAGAAGACCGCCTTGTATCCTGCTCCACTCTTCTTGTACCTTGTCCTATAAAGAAAGGCGAACTCTGGGTTGAGGTGGCCAAATGCTATTCCTCTTGAAGAAGCCATGGATAGACCTTTGACCGTCTCGAGGAATTGTGGCGTGAAAAGTACCCATAGAAGCAAAATCATCGGCTTCATTAGAATGCTCACCGAAGAAACTCCTAACTGCCACGAGAGGGTGACAACTCCGAAGATAAGCGCATATGGCGCTAGAATTCTATTAAAGAGCATATGGATGAAACCCTCCATGTAGAACCTGCTCAACCTTCCTATTCTGACCTGGGGACCCCTAAGGTCGAATTCTCCTCCACTAACCCCTTCTCTTTTTTCTTCACCCATCAGTAACTCCTCTCCATCGGCTGCCACTTCGTTATCTGGACAGGTGCTGTTGAAAGTCTGGGTCCTCCCGGGGTCCTGTAAGCTATTGTGTGCTTCAAAAAGTTAGCATCATCTCTCTTTGGAAACTCTATCCTTGCATGGGCACCCCTTGACTCCCTTCTCCAAAGCGCCCCAGCCACCACCGCCTGTGCCAGCTCTATCATATTACCTATTTCCAGAACGTCCCTAAGATTTGTGTTGAAGACCTTTCCCTTGTCCTCGATACGTGTCTGCTCCCACCTCTTTCTTAGTTCAATAAGTTTGTTCATTGCCGTGGTTAAACCCTTCTCGTCTCTGTAAACATAAACATAGGTGTCCGTGGTTTGCCATAACTCCCTGCGCAGACTGTAAGGGTTCTCTGTCCCTTCCCTGGAGAGTAGCCTTTCTAAGGTTTGAGAATCGCCATTCAAACGTTCCTCAACCTCCTCCTGCCTTGGAAGGTCGGACATTGAGAGCGCCCTCTTTGCAGCCGCCTCACCTGTCATTCTTCCCCAAATTACGCATTGACTTAGAGAATTGCTCCCAAGCCTGTTCGCCCCGTGTACACTTATACATCCACACTCACCGGCCACCCAGAGACCTTCAACTGGAGGCCCCTGGTCTCCAGAAAGCACCTGGCCGTAAAGATTAGCGTGTATTCCACCCATGGTATGGTGAGCGGCCGGTCTGACGGGTATCAGCTCCTTCGCAGGGTTTATCGAGAGGGATTTCATCGTCAGCTCCTTTATCATAGGAAGCCTCTCGTCTATCTTTGCTTCACCAAGGTGTCTAAGGTCGAGCCAGAGGTGGTAAAGGCCCGACGACTCATGAAGAACTCCCTTACCCTTATTTATTTCAGTAATCATTGCTCTCGACACGATATCCCGTGGGGCGAGCTCCATCTTGCTCTTAGCATACTCCTCCATGAACCTCTTGCCTTCTGAATTGAGGAGATAGCCTCCTTCGCCTCTTGCCGCCTCTGTGATCAATATACCACTCGGCATCATTCCCGTAGGGTGAAACTGAGTGAACTCCATATCCTTCAACGGTAACCCAGCTTTATAGGCCAGTGCTATTCCATCACCTGTGCTCGAGTAGGCTGTGGTGGTAAATCCGAATATCCTTGAGAACCCACCGGTGGCTATTATGCACCCCTTCGCAAGGAACACTCTTTCGTTCCCTGTAGCCAAGTCAACGGTTGCAAGGGCCTTGAACTCGTTTCCACCTATCACAAGGCGCGTTGCATAATGCTCATGAAATATTTCGATATTTTCAAAGGAAAGAAGATTGTCGTAGAGGGCGCTCATCATGAAGAATCCGGTTTTGTCGGCAGCAAAAGCGGTCCTTGGAACGCTCATCCCACCAAACGCACGCAGGACAATCCTCCCCTGAGTATCCCTGTTCCACGGAACACCAAGATGGTCAAAAAACCTTATCTCGCTTGGCGCCTCCCTGACAAGCATCTCTACAGCTTCCTGGTCCCCCAGATAATCTCCTCCCTTGGCCGTATCGAAACCGTGAAGATCAACCGTGTCTTCGCCCGGATAGAGCACTCCTGATATTCCCCCCTCTGCAGAAACAGAATGGCTTCGCATCGCATGGAGTTTTGAAATAAGAGCAATCCTCAATTTCCCCCTTGATACAAGGGCGGCCTGAAGTGCGGCTCTCATCCCAGCCAGTCCACTCCCGAGAACCACAATATCGTATCTCAGGATCTCCATGGCATAAGACGTCCTAGGCTTATCACTATCGTCTATAAGCTTTGTCGAAATCTTTTATTGATTAAGCAAAAAATCAGTGAATCTTCAACCATATCCACCCACCTGTTTCTTAACCACGAGCTCCTTCGGAACTGAGGCTAACCTTACTATATTTGCTGTCTGGATAGCATAGATAGGTAGACCTGTGTTCGGATCATTCCCCATTCTGAAGATCGCGCTCACTACGCTTTTGAACTTTAACACACTGCCATCCTTAAGCTTGAGCTTTACCCAGTGTTCTTCACCTTCTGCCTCGAAGTCAACAAGTTCTCCACCTGCAGGCATCATTGGAGCGGACATCTTTCTCGGCTGAGGATGTCATCTGGCTGCGTTTAAACTATACACCTTTCCCGAAACAGACCGAATCTTCTATTGACGGCCCCACCAAGACGAGCAAGCTGAAGTTCCAGTCCTGCCGACCTGTTTTGCCTACTATGTAATCGTGTAGACCACGTGATACACATAGACAGTAATTCCCATAAGCATCTTGTATGTTAACAAAGGTGATTAACATATCCTGTTTGCCATTAAATTTGGAGACACTACAAAAGCTTATGAAATCACATTCGCTTCTCTCTCGCGTGAAACGCCCCACTGTACTGGTGAGCAACGATGATGGCCCCGCAAGTCCGGGTGTCAAGTCACTCATAAGGGCACTATCAAGGTTCGCTGACGTGATCCCAGTAATACCCGAGGGACCAAGGAGTAGCACCAGCATGAGCCTTACCTTCCACAAGCCTCTCAGGATTAGAGACGTGAAGATAGCTGGATGTGACGGATACGTAGTTTCCGGTAGCCCCGCTGATGCCGTAATGGTTGCACTTTACAAGATACTCAGGACAAAGCCCACAGCTATGGCGTCTGGCATAAACATCGGTGACAACACGAGCATACAAGATGTTTTTGCCTCGGGCACCGTGCAGGCATCAATACAGAGTGCATTCTTCGGAATACCATCTGTTGCTTTCTCCCTTCAGATACAGGAGGGCGCCATCTTTTCGCCAACTGAAGCGACAGGTCGGTTTCCGCAGGCTGCGGAACATGCGGCGAAGTTGATGGAGTGGGTTTGTAAAAATGGCCTTCCTAAAGGCACCGATATACTAAATGTCAATTATCCGATAAATGTTGATGCAGCCACTAGAACCGTGTTTACCAGACTCGCAATAAAGAAATATAGAAATTTTGTGGTTGAAAGAAGGGACCCTCGTGGCAGGCCCTACTACTGGGTGTGGGGGCACAGGATGAACAGGTATATGAAAGGGTCCGATGCAAAGGCTGTGCTTCAGGACGGCCTCATATCGATAACACCGCTTCGAGTGGATATGTCCACGGACCCAAAGGATATTGCTCCTTTGCTTGAATGGCTGGAAAAGTGAAACAGTATTTCATTGAACCGTAAGCGTTTGCTAGTCAACATTGGTCAAAGGAAGACTACCGATTAGAGAGGGTTTCGTTTTATAGGTCATACTTCTAAGGTCTGGATACGCAACGCCGGGTGCTGGTAATGGTTAAAGAAACAATCAAGGAAAGCAGAATGGTGCACACTGGACGTTACCTGAAGGTAAGAGTTGATAGGGTAAAGGTAGGGTCCGGAGAACACGTCTACGACTTAGTGCTGCATCCTGGAGCTGTCGCCATACTTCCGGTCACCCCAGATGGCAGGATTTTACTTGAGAAACAGTACAGGCACGCCCTTGGTCAAACCATCCTTGAAATACCGGCCGGCACCCTGGAAGAAGGCGAGACACCGGAAGATTGTGCCAAAAGGGAGTTGATGGAGGAGACGGGTTACAGGCCGATCCACCTGATAAAACTGGGCGTTGTTTACACAGCCCCAGGCTACAGCAATGAAAGAATTCACCTTTTCTACGCCAAGGTAATCAAGGAAAAAGGTGGACCTGCACCCGAGCCGGACGAAACAATAACCGTAGGTTCGTACACAATGTCACACGTCTCGTCAATGGTTAGGCGCGGATTGTTACTGGATTCGAAGTCTCTTTCTGCCCTGTTTATTGCCGAACGACTGGGGCTTGTGCGGCTGTAGGCTCGGTTTTCGCTGTGGGCTCGACAAGTGTGCTGTGCTCGAAGGAGGGGGCAGTGGGTTCGAGCAGCTTCTTTATCTTGTTGGCCGCAGTTGCAGCCTGTCCGAAACCAACGGCAAGAAGGTTCTGCCTGAAACCCGAGCGAGGGGAAGCAACATCTCCTGCCGCGAAAATCCCGGGGACACTAGTTTCGAGTGTGTCGTCAACCAGTAGCCCCCTGTTGTCCATCTGAATCCCCCATTGACGCATGATGCTCAGATCAGCCTTGTATCCAACCAGCACAAGCACATCGTCCACTTCCAGCCCTTCATCCTTATTTGTCTGAACATTGGTTATTACAACTCTTCTGACCCAGTCGTCCCCCGAAACTGATTTCAACACGCAAAAAAGCTTCACATTTATGTTCGAATTCATCAGAGCCTTCACAGACATCTCGTGGGCCCTGAAAACGTCTCTCCTGTGGATGAGGGTTGTTTCTGATGCTATATCCTTAAGGTGGAGTGCCCAGTCCACAGCAGAATCCCCCCCGCCGACTATGAGTAGCCTTCTTCCCCTGAACCGTTCAGGGTCCCTCACGTAGTAGAAAACTCCCTTACCCTCAAAGTCGTTTATCCCCTCAGCCTCAACCTTGTTGGGAGAGAAGGTCCCTATTCCTGTTGTTATCAGTATTGCTTTGCACTGGTATGAGGACTTGTCCGTCTGCACTTCAAACTTCTGATCCGCTAGCTTCGCAATTTTCAGAACCCTTTCCCCAAGCCTTACGTCAGGCGAGTACCTCATGGCCTGCTTTACCAGGTTGCGCACCACCTCCTTCCCTGTTATCTCGTAGAACCCAGGCATATCGTAGATGTACTTGTCAGGATATAGGAAGGTAATCTGTCCACCAAGGTCCTCAGTGGCTTCAACCAGTGCGACCTTGAGCCCCCTGAAGCCAGCATAGTATGTGCCAAAGAGGCCTACAGGGCCACCCCCTATGACGACTAGGTCGAATTGATTATTCGCGCCCATAGACCGAGGCAGGGGCGGCCTTTACCTACTATTTTAGTTATTGTTCATATCAGTTCGGATGATGTATGACTTCGATTTTACTCGTATCTGTGTAGTTACGATATAACACATTCAAAAGTTTAAATGATAATTTTATCTATCTTGCCGAGATGAGTTCTGAAACAGATAAAGAAGTAGTTGATCAGCTGAAAAAAATAGTTGAACTACTCACACCAAAGCCGCCACCCCCCACCCCACCACCCCCTAAGGGGATCTGGCAGGAATTCAGGGCGTTTCTAGGTAAGGGAGGTGTGCTCGCACTTGCTGTGGGCTTCATCATGGGTACCTACATAGGAAAGGTTGTCTCCGCACTTGTCAGCGATATAATACTTCCGATACCCGGTGCACTTGAGCCGTCGGGTAATTGGACTTCTGCCCAGATCGTGGTCCCTGTGGCGCATGGCATACACTTCCTTGTCGGGGATTTCGTGAACGCAATAGTAACATTCCTAATCGTGGCGGTCGTTGTGTTCTTTATAGCCAGGTATGCCAATAAGATTGGGGTCAAGTGAAGAATTAATGTAAAGGTGTAAATTGTTATTTTTGCGAGTATCGCTTTAAGCAGTTGATATACAAAGTAGTTTATGGAATAGCAGACTTTACACAATATTCGTCATTGTGGCTAGTAACACCTTGCATCCGGTTCGGAACGGGCCTCGAGCGAGTTTATACTTTTCGATAACAAGATAGGCTTGTTCCACTGAACAAATATAAGAAACACGCCGTTCAGACATGATCGTTCCAATATACTTCATAAGGGAAGGGGGGTCAAGCCAAGCCGTTGCAGAGATACCATCTGAGACGTGTGGTGGATTACGAAGTCGAACCAGGAGAGGGTAAGAAGATTGCCGAAAGTCTTCTAAAAGTTGGAGGGTTCGAAGGAAGAGTGTTTGGCGAAGCTGCTAGGGCTTTGAAATCGATGTTCAATGACAAAGAGTGCAGAAGGGTCATCTCCTTTACAGCGGACATTGTTTCAACTGGGTTGAGGGGGGTGCTCAAACAGCTCATAAGGGACAGAAAGTTTGACCTCATTGTAACCACATGTGGGACGCTCGACCATGACATAGCCAGATGCTTTTCTCCATACTTTGAAGGTGACTTCGCCTTGGACGACAGGGTACTTTTGAAGAAGGGTTATCACAGACTTGGAAACGTGTTGATACCGAAGGATTCCTATGGCCCGACACTTGAAAGGTTCATTCAACCCATGCTTTCGGAGCTTTACCCCGAACCAAAAACGGCCGTCCCGCCTCACAGGCTCATATGGGATGCCGGCATGAGGTTGGACAACCAGGATTCTATACTTTATTGGGCGTACGCCAACAAGATTCCTGTAATCGTACCCGGAATAATGGATGGTGCGTTTGGCTCTCAACTGTGGCTCTACTATCAGACGCACAGGGGGTTCCAGCTGGATATGATGTCCGACGAACAGCTCATGTCCGATTTCGTGTTCGATTCGAAAAAGCTGGGCGCCCTCATGCTGGGTGGCGGGATTTCAAAGCATCACACAATCTGGTGGGCCCAGTTCAAGGGAGGACTTGACTACGCTGTTTATCTAACGACAGCCGTTGAGTACGATGGAAGCCTCTCAGGTGCGCCCCTCAGAGAAGCTATAAGCTGGGGGAAGGTCAAACCAAGGGCAAAGCATGTGACTGTGCACGGCGATGTCACCCTTCTCCTACCCTACCTTGTGTCAGCCTCTCTCTGACACATATTTCCTTTGAATAAAAGATTGCACAAGTAACTTAAATGTTAGTGATTGCTACCCTCCTCATGATGAAAGACCCGTTCGAATACGTAGCCAAGGAGTATCTCCCTTGGATGAAAGGTCTAATTTCGTTGGACCTGTCTTCGAGGGGTCTTAGTCAATCAAACATCTCCGCCTTGATCGGAGTCACCCAGCCGTCAGTCAACTACTACCTTAAGAAGAATAGGCAGGACTACATACGTCGCCTTTCAAAGATCGGCCTTTCCGAGTCGATGATTAAGGACCAAGAGCAGAGACTGATAGAGGCTCTGTTATCCGGGTCGGGGGAGGGAACTGCAAAGGTGATCCAAGCTATTGTGGACGCGCTTGTGAGTGGGGAGCTGTGCGATTACCACAGAAAGGTATACCATGCACCCAGCGACTGTGACGCCTGTATGAAGTTGTGGGGTTCAACCACTTCGGTGGACAGGTCAGGTGTGATATCAGAACTGAACAGAGCGGTGGAACTTCTCGAAAGGTCCGAACTTTTTGTAAACCTCATACCTGAGGTACACTCGAACTTTGTCCTTGCAGCCCAAGATGCTAGGGGGGTCAACGATGTGGCGGGCATAGGGGGGCGTATAGTCAAGCTGAAGGGGAGAGCCAGGGCGATGTCAAGGCCGGAGTTTGGCGCATCGCACCATCTTGCAAGCGTTCTTCTTGTGGTACATCGTAGATTCAGAGAGGTTAGAAGTGCAATTAACATCAGGTTCGACGAACGAATAAGGTGGTGTATGACCAAACTGGGCTGGAAAACTCTTGAAATAAAAATTGCATCTATGGACGCGGAGGACCCGGTCATAGACGCGGTTTCCCGTGCTATTACTTCCACCACCGTCATGCCCGATGCCCTGGTGCAGGAAGGGGAAACGGGGCTCGAGCCAGCAGCCTACGTTCTTGGTTCAGACCCCTTTGAAGTTGCGAACAAGGTTCTGGATATGGCATCCCTTTACACAAAGAGTGCAGAAGGGCGTGCCTGGCTGACACACTGAATTTTTACAGCAGCCACAATCATGGACATAATCAGTCAGATTTTGATGATCGTTTGGTAAGTTGGGTCAGTACTTCTCGTTAGATAATCAGATTTTTTGCAATTTGACAACCTTAAGAGACTAATTCTTTTATATGGGTGAAGGCCGCTGCCAGTCTTATGACGCTTGTTGGCTACCTCATGGTGGTCATAGGTGGCCTCCTCGGTTTGTACTCAATATACTGGGGAGTTCTACTTGTCACGGGAGGGATATCTATAAGAAAGATGAAGACTGTTGAAGAAAGAAATCGCAAAACGAACATCCTTATCAGATCCAGCAACACCACCCAACTTCCTTTTGTCTCCGTTGTAGTAGCGGCAAAGAATGAGGGAAAGGTGATCGGACGTCTGATAAGGTCACTTCAAAGACTCAGGTACGACCCAGCGAGGATCGAGTTCATAATTTCGGAGAGTGGTTCTACCGATAATACAAGGGAGATAATTTCGCAGTTTGTAAAGGCGGACCCCAGGGTCAGACTGGTCACTCCAGGCAGACCGGGAAAGGGAAACGCACTCAACGCCGCAATCGAGATTGCTAGGGGGGACGTTTTCTTCTTTGTAGACGCGGATTGCGTTCCCGAGAGTGATTACCTGCTAAAGGCGATACCCGAGTACCTTAACGGGAACGACCTGCTCGTTGGCTATTACAGAACCATCAACTCAGGACAAAGTATCTGGACAAAGCTTGCGACCTTCGAAGATTTCCTGTGGAGGGTGATGGGCGCAGGGAAGGCTAGGCTCAACCTGTCCGTGCCACTCAGCGGCCCTTCCAGTGTTCTTAGCCGAAGGGCACTCATGTCAGTTCAAGGGGGTTTCAAAAACATACTTACCGAGGATATAGAACTGTGGGTTCGCCTTCTCAAGGCCGGATACGTTGGAAGGTACGTCGACGCCTACGTATGGATGGAGGCTCCTGCCAAGCTCGAGGTTCTGCTACGCCAGAGGATAAGATGGTATCGGGGTTACCTTGAAACTGCATTGATGCATCTGGACGTCTGGAAATATACAACTCCCTCAAGGGCCCTGGACGCCCTTCTAATGCTCTCCACGCCTTTCTTCGCCATGCTGTCTCTGCTCTCGTACGGTTTATCTCTACTCACCATACCCGTGCTTCCAAGCAACCTAGCGATAATTCTGTTTGGCGGATGGTTCATCGGATCTAACCTGCTCGGACTTTTCCTGCTGAACATTGGAATAGTTCTCATTGTTGGCAGCGAAGGGGCTGGGATGACCCGCATATCTCCCCTCGTCTACGTGTACACGGCGGTCCTTTCTCTCTCCTCCTCGATTGCGATATTGAATCTTGCACTTAGCAGGCCACGCAGGTGGATAAAGACTGAAAGAACCGGATATGTGGATCCGGCGGTGCTAGAAGTCAGGAGCTAGGCAGTTTTTTGCAGGAGCAAGGCTTTTCTCCCGTTATTGTCCTCTATGACACTCTTTCAGGCGGGAGAAAAAGCTTCGACTCGACCAAGAATCCTGAAATGAAGATCTATAACTGTGGTCTCACTGTTTATGACTCTGCGCATATCGGTCATGCAAAGACAATAGTCTTCTTCGACCTGCTGAGAAGATTTCTTAAAATGAAAGGTTTTCAGGTCAAATACGTACAGAACTTCACGGACGTGGATGACAAAATAATTCAAAGGGCCAACGAATTAGGCGTATCCCCGTCGGATGTGTCGGAACGCTTCATCAACGAATATTTCAGGGATTTTGATTCAATAAACGTCATGAGGGCAGACTCCTATCCGAGGGCAACCGAAATGATGGATGAAATAATCGAAATGGTGGATATGCTGATCAGGAAAGGGGCTGCTTACGTAACACCGAGCGGCGTTTACCTCGAAGTAAGCAAGGTTTATTCCTACGGAAAGCTATCAAAGACAAAACCCTCCGAGCTTAGGGCAGGCGCCAGGGTGGAGCCGGACCCAGAAAAGAAGGACCCTCTTGATTTTGCACTTTGGAAAGTATACAAAGATGGTCCTTTATGGGACTCTCCCTGGGGTAAGGGTAGGCCCGGATGGCATATCGAATGCTCGGCCATGGTTCACAAGGAACTGGGGGAACCGATAGAAATTCATGGAGGGGGTGAGGACCTCATCTTCCCCCACCACGAGAATGAAATAGCCCAATCTGAGACCCTCTTTTCTGTCCCCCTGGCCAAGGCATGGATTCACGTTGGGATGCTGAAGCTTTCGGGGGAGAAGATGTCGAAGTCTGTGGGGAATGTTGTCTCGGTGGCTGAATTTGTCCGGAGATGGGGTCCAAACACCCTCCGGTACTATTTGCTATCCAACCTTTACAGAAGGCAGCTGGAGTACTCTGCGAACTCCCTCCAGAAAGCCAGGGAGAACTGGAGACTCATAGAGGCGGCCAAAGCCATAACAGATAGCTTTCCTCACGTTGGAATGGTGAACGAAAAGGAGGACGACTCTGTTATTGCTCGAACAGCTCTGGTGAACTTCGATAGGGCTTTGTCAGTTGACATGAACACACCATCGGCACTTTCAGAACTTCTCAAGTTATCAAGATTGATCAACACAAGATTCTCGGCAGGATTGATTACCGGGGACAGGAAGGGCAAAGTTTCAGAGGCGTTCTTACGAATCTACCACACATTTGGGTTCGCACCGGCCTCTATAACCGAACAGCAAAAGAAAAGCGTGGAAATGAAGGTTAAGGAACGGAACGAACTCAGGAGGAATGGGGATTTTCAACAGGCTGACCAAATAAGAAGAGAGCTTGAAGGGGACGGATTCGCCCTTGTGGATCACAAAGGGGGGACCCTTTGGTATAAATCAGAATATCTTCTTCCCGGCTAGGACAGTTTCGATTGATAATGCAGAACATATTTTAAATAAGCTATATTATCAGTCGTGCCGTAGAGTGTTAATTGGTACAAGTTTTTGCGACCTCCACAGCAACAACAGCTGCAGACCTGGTAAACTATGCCCTTAATCTGATCTGGATACTTGCCTTTGCCGTTTTCCTGTTCTATGGCCCAAGGATTCAGATCTACTTCTCTCTTAGAAAGGTAGGAGGCAGCCTGAAGTCTCTTGAGAAGATGAGGGACGATACAAAGACAAGGTTGATTCAGGAGCTCTCAAAGTACGGTGGTGAAACCAACACCATAAAGGCGGACACGGACAGGCTTCTCTCCAGCATTGTTATTGACCCTGTGGCTATGGACCCAAGCGGTATAGTTTACAAGCTCGACCACCTCATAAAGACGTACGAGGATTACTTCAAGTCAAAGGTTGCCAAGCTTACCCCAAAAGCGGATAAGGTCACCAGACAGAACCTATCTAATCTTGTCGAGGTTGGAATGGCGCTTGACTATCTTTTCAGGTACGTCAGACACCTTTACGCCTCAGCGAAAAGGTACAGTGACCTGTTCGCTGTTGTGCAGCTTCAGATGAGTCTTCCAACTATCATGGATTCTGCGTCCGCCTACTATTCGGCCACAGACGCCTTCGCAAAGGGGGAGCCTATAGGGGATAGCCTTGGTCCGTTGGTTGCATCGAAACTTATGGGAGATTCAAAGCCCCAAGTTGTGGCGGAAGAAACCGTATACTCTGAAGTCAACTACGAAGGAAGGAAGTTATTGGTTGTCAAGGCTGAGGGTCCGGGTGGAACTGTTGGCAGGCCAGGGGAAGCAATAGAAAAACTACTTCAGCTTTACCCTGATGCGTCACTGGTTGTTACAGTCGACGCGGCGCTCAAGCTTGAGGGTGAGAACTCCGGCGAAGTGGTCGAAGGTGTGGGTGCTGCTATCGGCGGGCCGGGCGTGGACAGGTACAGGATTGAGGGTGCGGCAACAAGCAAGAACATACCCATGTACGCCATCGTTGTTAAGATGTCGGAGAAAGAAGCCATCACAAAATTGAAGGATGAGCTGAAAGCACAGGTTGATGAAGTGTTAAGAAGGTTCAGGCGGTTGATATACGAAAAGACGGAGGCCAACGCCACGGTTCTTCTTGCAGGCATCGGAAATACGATAGGCGTTCCCTGACCAAATTCGATTATCCGACTTGCCGTGTTACCAAACTAAGAAGAAGTAATCTTGAATAGGAACTCTTTGGGCAATGCAACTTTATGAAAACAGGCTTGGCCATTTTGATTAAGAAGCAACATGAACGGATACGATTGTCGGGTTAAGGGCGGGGGACCAAAGGGGGCACCGTAACCCTATCAGAAAGGAAGGACAGGGCGAAGCCAAGCCAAGCTAACCAAGGCCCAGCCAAGCCAAGCCAAGCTGAGTCAAGCCAAGGTCATCCGTCAATGGGTTTTATCAAACTCTCTATTACCCCCACCCAGGCATCGCGTACGTTATTTGGGTTGTACCCTCCGCCGCCAAGAACCAAAAGTCTCCCTCCAGATTTTTTATGACAATATTCATGAATCGCTTCCGCCACCTTCCGGTGCACCTTGCCACTGTAATTCAGATGAGTGAGGGGGTCGCCAGCTAGGCCGTCGGCGCCTGTCTGAAGGACGACAAGAGAAGGGTTGACCTTTTCCAATATCGTTCTTGCTTCTGAAAATGCATCCTCAAATTCTTTATCCCCGCTATGCGGGGGGAGGGGAAGGTTAATTTTGGTACCCTTGGCCGCACCGATACCTGTTTCTGACTTGAAACCCGTTCCAGGATACAGGTACCTGCCATCCTCGTGTACGTCTACTATGTATAGCCACGGCTGATCCTCGAAACAGTAGTAAACTCCGTCACCATGATGAGCGTCTATATCGATGTAAAGTATGTCTTTACTGGGGTTCATTCTGTGAGCATGCTCTATAGCGATGGCCGCGTCGTTGAAGACACAGAACCCACCTGCAGAACTCCGCCATGCATGATGTAAACCACCAACGGGATTAAATACGTGAATTACATCCGATCCAACTTGCATAATTTGATCGAGGCAGGCAAGAGTGGTCCCAACAACCCATAAAGAAGCTTCGAACACGCCACGAAATGCTGGGGTGTCCCCCGCATCAAGGTAACCCTCCCCAATAGCAGACAGACGTGCAACCCTTTCGATGTAAGATGGATCGTGAAATATTGCAACATCCTCCTTGGTGGCTAACGAAGAGCTGATCTTCTTTACAAGTTTATTCTCAAATACAACACTCTCTAGATGCTTTGAAAAGAGGGCTAGCCTTCCGGAGTTCATCGGATGTTCGTCGGGGAAGCTGTACCGTAATAGTTCATCCCCCCAGGCAACCCCCACCCTGCATCCCAACTATCTTGACTACCTCTTGTAACCTATTTTTCTCAGGAACTCCCTTCTGTGTTCCTTATCCTGCTCGCTTTCGACTCCTTTGGGTGGACTTCCATCGACCACACCAAGCACACCCCTTCCCTGATTCGTCTTTGCGACAATGACCTGCACAGGGTTGGCGGTAGCGCAGAAGAGTGAGACCACCTCCGGCACGGCCCTCAACTTTTCCATTACGTTGATCGGGAACGCATCCCTAAGCACAACTGCGAAAAAATGTCCTGCGGCCACCTTTTGGGCTATCTCTATGGCCTTCTTCTGACATTCGTTATCGTTGCCATCGTATCGGATCAACAGTTCGCCGCTTGCTTCGCAGAACGCCACACCAAATTTAACCGACTGTGAGGATGAGACAATCGCTTCATACACATCCTCCACGGTTTTGATGAAGTGAGACTGACCTAGCACCAGGTTAAATCCCTTGGGGTCCAGCTGTACCTCCTCAACTTCCATATCCTAAATCGGCATAGGGAGGAATATAAGCAAAACCTTGGGAATTCAATCAGAAAACTTTTCCTCTGTCACCATTTCTTTGAGTTTACCGGTGATGAGATTGAGTTTCTCCCTCAATTCTACGGCTTCCACACCGAACCCCAACTCTCTGTAAAAGGCTCCCTTGAGCGCCTCATCCCTTTCCAACAACTTCGCAAGGCACCAATAGGAATAGAAGAGACAATCAAAGTATCGACTTTCGTGAGCCAACCCCTCCAGCTTGTTTCTGACGAGCCTCCCGTCGTCCTGCCCAAAACCTCTGACCAGCCTTTCCACCCTTCTTTTGCAGTTAGAAGGGGTTGGGAGGTCGAAGTCGGCTATATTTGAAAAGAACGACATCTCGTTAAGTATTCTCAAGTCTTCGGCAAGGTGAGAGGGGTGTGCCGGCAAGCCTCTGGTAAGAACCTTGGCTTCAGCAAGCTTCGAAAGGGCTCCCAAGGTGCACACGGATGCCAGCTCCAGGTCATCTCTTTCGAGCGCGGCGTAGCCAAGTACAAGGAACCTCATTGACTCCGTTTCCCTCTGGTCGGCCATGAACCACTGAAGAGAGTCGAGCTTCATTCTTCTGCCGCTCGCAAGGACGCTCGAAACGTTCCAGTTTTCGTCCGTGATTACCCTGTGTGGCCCCTTCACCAGCTCCAGTGGATCCTTAAGAGGTATCAACTGGTAAATCTGGTCCCCATGCTCAACGAGCCTCACCGAGCCGACGGCTGGATACAGTGCAAGGTTAACCTCACAGTAATCATACTTCTTTCCGTCAGCTGCGCATCCAAGCAGAACCATACTGGTCCCGGGGAAAAGAGAGGCGGCATGCTCCAAAACCTTGAGGGGGACCTTCACGTTGAATATAATGTTAAGGGTTGCTTTTTACTTTGCTGGTTGTTTGACCAAATGCGGAGCGCAAGCCCAGTTGATTCAGCCCTGGGTGAGCTAGGCTGTTTAAATATGCAAATCCTATTCTATTGTTTAAAGATGCTGAGAACGAAAACAATACTCCGTTATCCTAGCAAAAAAGGTGAACTGCTCAGGCTTTCAGAGGCATATGCAAGGCTGTGGAAGTGAGCGAACTACCAGGGGAGGGAAGCATCTTTTCATAGATGGAGAACTCCATTCTATCTATTCCGGTGCAACCACCACAGGGTTGACTTGGGCTTTAAGCTACGGGGTACATGCAAGTCTCAGGCTCTTCTTAAGAAGTTTGCTGAAGCTTGGGGATCATTCTTTGAACTTCTTCAACTGAAGAAGAAGGGAAAGTTGCCAAAACATATCAGGGATGTAAAGCCACCAAGGTCTGGAAGAACGGCAAGATACAGAGGCTTAAGTCAAAGGGGATCTTCATCGGAAATGATGGGCACTGGACGATTGGATGAAAAAGTGATCAACATCGAAAAGGGCGCAGGATTCATATGGTTCAGGTTCGCTGCGGAAGGGAAAGCGGGGCAGACTGAAGATGCTGTACGATGAGCTGTCGAAGGCGTGGTACAAACATCAGTCGGTCACAGTAGAGTGGCAGGGAGCTCGGCATAATCAATTAAAAAAGCCTACACAAAGCGCCTCTATCAACCAATGCTACGGGTTTATAGGTGCATATTTCTACAACTATCTTTACAAATATCATCGCATTTATAGATGGCATCTTGCGCGAAGCGCACAGTGATAAAAAGAAGCTCCTTCATGTCTGTATCTATCGCTGCCCAAACGAGACACCCCTTCCCTGAAGCTTGCTTATTTTGTCCCCTCCATTGACAATAACCCTCCTTTTTGGATATTCGACATTATCTTCTCAAAGAGTGGAACCAATTGTGTACATCTATATGGCCCAAACCTATCAAACCGATCTGATATGTTGTCCCTATGTATGAGAGTCCGGACATATAGAGCGGACAGTGGGCAACCATCTACTTATCTTTCTCTGTCTCCAAAGGCCTTTTTTCCCAATTGCGCCTCATCTGTCTCTAGACCAATCACCAAACAACTGTGAAACGTTATAGTCAGAGTGCCTCACACGTCACAGCGAGGTACGAAATGCCGGTCTTGGCAGGCATACTTTATATATTGAACTATCATATGTGGTATATTTGGCAAGATGAGCACTGCCAGACTCAGGCGAGCGGGTCTTATAATGATGCTCTACGTTTTAGCCAGCGCCTTTATCACTTCTCCAGGCTCTTTGGCATCCTCTCGTGTTGCTTTTGCCTCGCCTGACTATGACAGAACTCATGAAGCTTGTCAGATGACTCCGGTAGCAACAGAAACATTATGGACGCCAGTTATCCTGTTAACTTCTCCCTATAGTGGAAGTTCTGTCGGTTCCGTCAGTAGTTATTCTTGGGGCTCGTTTACCTTCGCCTTTGCGGACAATGGATTGACATCAGAGACTTCAAAACAAATTACGAATAGTATAAGCGCGACCAACGGAGAAGTTATAGGTCTTTTTGAGGCCGATAACTGGACCATTTATCAGCTACAGACCGTATGGAGGACTGGCATCGGCAACAACAACCCGTGCAAGGCGTCTTATACTGCTGAGATTACGGGCAAATATAGTGGTTTCGCCACTTTTACACTCTTTCCCCCCGGTTCGACATCGGACTCCGGTGTAATTACCTCATTTACAGGTTATGACCCTTACACCAAACAAACTTATTCTTCTGTGGAGCTTCCCTCATTGGATTATACAACACTAAGTGGCGGAATCGATACCTGCAACGTCAACACCGGATACAGTTATGGGGTAACTGCTTCGCAGTGGATCTCGGGAACTATAGGTATCGACATATCAGGCTACCATGTTTCAGGCTCCCTCGCTATAACGCAGGGAGCTGGGAATTCGGTAACCTACACATACAATTTCCCCAGTGGCGGAGTTTGGTCTTGGTCTGTCCTAAGTGGACAAGCTAGCCCAGGACTGACATTTAGCTATAGCCCTTGCACGTAGGCGAGATTGGACATTGCCATTTTCGTCGAAAAGCACCTTTTTGGCGATCTTTTGTTCATCTCTTTTACTTCTGATCATAATTTTAGGTTCATGTGGAGTCTCAAGCCACGATAGTGTTACCGTACGAGCCCAATCTCCATCTATTAACAGCACCCAAAGCGAACTTAATCGTGTAAACTTTTGCCAAAGCGGGCTGCCTCCTGGCACATTCTGGGGAGTTTTCGTGTTCGATAATCGGACCGGCCAGACGCTAATGAATGTCTCAACGTCTTGGTGCGTATCCTTCTATCTACCTAACGGAACTTATTATTATAGGGCCCTTTCAGTTCCGGGTTACCAATTCCCGTATGGAACTGGTCAAGGGCCATTTGGAGTTTGGGGCTCATGGGGCGTGCCAGGGGGTAACCCACCTTGGTTCTTCTTGAGTATTGATTATGTTAAACCAGACACTAGTGCGGAAATATTTTGGGCAACCATCGCAGTTGTTAGCGTGGCGATCTTCGGACTCCTGATCTTTTTAGCTTATTGGGGGTTTAAGGGGTTATGACGTGCTTTTGACTGCGCCAGACCGACGTGAAACATAATCAATTTGTTGTATTGATTAAATGATTACGTTATTATGCAAAGTGTTAAGGCTATATTTTATGCCACGGATAAAAGAAGGTAAACCAGCAGCTCCGCGCTAAAAGTGTGACCCAAGATTGGTGGACCAACTAGCTTCGTCTGCCATCATAGCTATCGTCAAATGGCGGTACACACAAAAGTGCATCTGGCTGCACTTCAAGAAGCTGGGCATCGAAGGTCGATGCGTTTGATTAATGGCCCTGTAAAGATGAAGTCTGGCGATCCTACGCCGCAACCCTCCGCATATCGTAGCCTATGTAAAAGCCTCCTCCCTGAAACGACCGAATTTTCTGGGACCCTCTCTGGTTCATTGACCCAGATATCTTTCTATCCTTAGCCTAATGGGTGATGATTTGGTGCGTGATTTCCGTCCTTACGCCGCCTTTCTGGAAGATCTCTATCATAGAAACGCTTCTTCCTGTTGAAATGGCTGTCATTCTTTTCTTAACACTTCTCGTAATGACAGCAGCATTTTTTGTTATATCACTGGAGTAATCATAGGCGCATTAGTGGGCAAATCGCGTTAAGATGCATAAATCGTATTTCATGGAGAGAAAGTCTCTCGATGGGTGATGTGATAATCCTGATTACTTACGTAATCAGTTGGCCTTTCGTGCTAACCCTGTGAAGTGTTTAGACATGTAGCTCAGCAGATGATGGAATGTGCAAAACGAGAGGGTCAACCAATACCCTAGGGACAGGACCGAGATGTTCGATGATCATTCGTCAATCCCTGCCGGAAGAAGGGATGCGTCTTGTCACGCGTCAAAATATAGTTAAACCTGTTCTGTTTAATGTACTAGAGGCTGAGGGACGGGGTCATATTCGATGGACTACTGAACCTAATGGAGGCGAGTCCCTAAGTTAGACAACAGAGCTAGATGTTTAATAGAAACGCTTAAATAGCTTTGATATAAGTGATTTTACTGGCGATACCATACACAGGTGTATTGGATAATGACTTTTAGAAAAGATACGTTGGGAAGCGAGAGCGGAGCTTCGGGTGAAAGATGCCCCCGTTGTGGGCGAGGTCCAATGGTGATGGATCCTGCTAGTGGGGAAATGGTATGTGGCTACTGCGGGTTCGTTGTCAAGGAAAGGATAGAGGAGACCGGACCCGAGTGGCGTGCCTTCTCCAAGGAGGAGAAGAACGATCGTAGCAGAGCAGGCATACCTATGTCGCTTGCTATGCACGATATGGGTCTGGCAACGGTGATCGGGCCCGAGGATAGGGACGCATCGGGCAAATCCCTATCCAGCAGCGTAAGAACAGCCATGGACAGGCTCAGGACATGGGATGGAAGAAGCCAGGTGCACGAGCCCGTTGACAGAAACCTGAGGCAGGCGTTCAGCGAACTCGACAGGCTGGCCGACAAGCTGAGCATATCGGACGTAGTGGTGGAAAGGGCTGCCTACGTCTACAGAAAGGCTCTCGAGAGGGGGCTTGTCAGAGGCAGAAGCATAAGCGCCCTTATCGCGGCTTCTGTTTACGCAGCATGCAGGGCAACCGAAACTCCTAGGACGCTAAAGGATGTGACAGCAGCCAGCAGTGTGAAAAAGAAGGATATCGCAAGATGTTACAGGCTTCTTCTGAGGGAGCTTGACATAAGAATGCCGATAATGGACCCGATAAAGAACGTGTCAAGGATAGCAAGCAAGGCAGGTTTGTCAGAAAAGACAAAGAGGAAGGCTGTCGAGATTCTGAAGAAGGCGATCGAGTCGAGGAGCAGTGCAGGCAAGGACCCAATGGGTCTCGCTGCAGCGGCCCTTTACGTTGCCTGCGTTCTTGAAGGCGAAAGCAAGACGCAGAAGGATATAGCCGAGGCCGCCGGAGTTACCGAAGTTACAATAAGGAACAGATACAAGGGGCTGAAAACAGCCCTCAAGATACAGGAGCCGCCAGTTCAGGAAACACCTCCAGCAGAGTAAGTGGACTGAGGTTAAACGGACAAGAAACCCAGTACCATATCTTCAGAAAAATGTATAATTTTAACTCAGCAACTCCTCTGTGGAGTGCACCCTGCCACTTGCTAAGGACATAAGCTGTCCCTTGTCGTAAACATCAGAGAAGTTTTTGATAAGAATATCAAGGTACCTTTCCACCTCCTCATCTGTCATGCACTGAAACATGTACCTTCCGTGATACGGGTTAGGCGGGCCTGCCCTCGATACAAGTTCAAAGTGCATAAAGGGGTCGCTCGCTCTGATCTTAACTGGCTTTCTATCGTTGTTCAGGTTTACGACTTCGAGTGCAAGCCTTCCAACGAATCCGCTGTGAACCTTGGCGGCATTCAGAAAGGATAGCCCCATTCTTCCAAATCTGCTTTTGGCTGTAAGGTGAGCTACAAAATTAGGAGGGACGAATACAATCTCCTTGGAAAGTAGGTTAAGGTGCTGCAGGTAGGAGACCTCGACGTCATCCTTTACAGTCAGCACGTAGCCGTCACCGTCCATCAAAGATTCAGAAAATGGATCTACAACTCTGAACTTCTGCTGAAGTTCCCGAAACACCGTCTGTCCCGCCACTGCCAACCTCGTTATGCACCGGAACCGAGGTTGTCTGACTGGGTTTAAATGTGCTACCCTTCCTGCCTCTCAACGACCTTAGGAATATAGCTGCAAAATAGATGTATGTTAGCACGCCTGCGGCAAGCAGGAGATAACTGATCCACAGCTGAGTGGAGTATACAGCAACGGAGGGTATCAGATTCCCGGAGGAGTCTGTAAGACCTCTTATCTGGTCAAAGTACGCAAAGGATGATTGATAATAATCAAAGGACCAGTGAAGCAGTACAGCTGCAGGAAAACCATGCGTGAAGTAGACTATGGCAAGCACGATGCCAACAATGGCTGCGCTGAAGAACTTACCTATCTCCCACCCCCCACCTAGCACATGGGCTGCGCCGAACACCACTGCGCTTAGCACAACAATTCCGTAAAGGGCTGGCTGCCTCCACACCTGCACACCTGCATCGCTGAGCGCCCTCGAAGGGTGCCAGAGCGCCCTGAGGGATGAAAGTCTCCTCGTAGCGTTGTAAGCTATGAGGAAGCAAACCACACCCACCAGCGTCACTCTGAACCCTATTTCTTCCCTAAGCGGTGCAAAAACGTCAAGCAGGAACAAAGACCTGGGGTCGGTGTTGGGCAGACTTCCGACAGGAACACCTGAAATGTTCAGAATGTATTCAACAAACACCGCAAGTAGAAGTACTGGGGGAAATATTATTGCGACTGTGAGACCCGAGTTAGCGTAGATGGCCAAACCCTTGTCTCTTCTGATATTCTTCAAAGAATCAATAATCCCTCGCCATGGACCGGAAAGCGCTACAACGAACAAAGTCAGATTAATCGCCCATGAAACAAGAAAGAACTCCCCGATGTTGGCTGTGAAGGGCAGGGGAATAGGAGATGATACCCCGAATATGATCAAAGGAAGTATGTTAATGGGCGAGGCGGATGTGCTCCCTCCAAGTGATGGCTCAAAGAAGGAAAATATTCCTATCGGGAAAGCAAGGGCCATTGTCCCAATCAGGATCAGAGCTGTGGATACCACAGCGTAGAGCAGCGGGTCTTTGGCCAAGGATCCGCCACCACCTCGCAAGTGAGATCATTCATCCTTTTCAATGGCGACGAAACCCGAGTACCCACACTTGTCGCAAAGGTACCTGGGTGGTATAACCCAACCGGATAATTCGCCTATCACCCTAAGAGGGGTAAGGCAGTTGGGGCAGAGCTTTCTCCCGAAGAGCTTCCTTCGGATCCTTACCTTCTCTTCCAAATGAATCACTGAACCTCTATGCTGTTACCATCAAACCCCTGGACTATCAGGACATCCTTCACCCTGTGCCTCTGGTCTCCCTGAAGCACGATCGAGCCATCCTTGGCTGAACCGCCACACGCGAATTTTCTCTTCATAGTTCTCGCGAGCTCCTCAAGGTCTATGCGCTTCGGGTCAAGACCTTCGATTAATGTCGTTGGCTTTTTGAAACGTCTCATTTCTAAACGTACAACTATTCTAGCCTGCTGCTTCTCCAGTTCCTGACAGACGCAAAGGTCCTTAGGGAGCCCACATACGGCGCAGACTTCCGCCACGTTTCACCTGAGGCTTGTCTTTGTATGAACTATTAATAAACATTGCCAAATTTGTTGTATCATGATTCCGCCGACCTTGGGTTATCTGTTATAGGTTCAGTTTCGAAACTTTTGCGACCTAAGGGTGAACCTTCGTACAAGAAAGATGAGGCTATATTATCGAACAAATGGCCTCTAATTATTTGTTGTACCATGCGGACCAAGCACTACAAACAGGAATCTTGGCTTGTAGACTAACCAAAGCCCTACATATAGAACATGGATAAACGGGTCAGCAGGCTTATATTCATCTGAATTGGCCGCAAGAAGAAGGAAATGTCGTACCCGTTGGGCGCGGGCTTCATCATAGTGATCGTTCAGTTTGCTGTTGCCGTGTCCATAGCCTCCGTCTCTATGATCGGGTACAGAATGTTTGGAAGCCGGACCCTTTTCCGCATGGCCCTAAGCTTCTATCTTGTCGGAGTCGGATTGCTTGCGCAGGGAGTTGGCAGCACAGGTCTGGGTGTCAATACCCTTGATATCTTTCTTTTCACCCTAGGGCTCTATGTTGAGGCATCAGGTTACTTCGTGCTGGCCATATCTCATGTTTATACAGTAAGAAGTGAAATCGGGTCCACAATTGAATATGGTGGATATATAATTCCCCTCATGATACTCGCTTCCCAACCTTCGTTCGCCTTCCTTGTACAGGGTGTGGCACGCTCAATTTCATTTTTCCTCCTTCTTTACATACTGGGTGAGAGTTTGATCTTTTTTGCAAAGAACAGGAATGGTGAGGCGCTCTTACCCATCGCTGGATTCTTCCTTCTGGTAGTAGCCGTTTTCGTAAGGTTATTTCTCGTTCTTCCCACGGAGACAAGCGACCTCGTGGATATTCTAAAACTTGTAGGATTTCTCATACTCTCCGGTCCTTTGTTTGTCCTTCTCGCCAGACTCCGTGGTGGTGCCCCCTGACATACAGAACACAGATGATGATAGTCAGTGATATCCTCAAGGTTGTCAAAGAGGAGTGCTCTAAGGGTGAAGGTGCACGGGTCACGATGATTCTTAGAAAGGCCAACCTCCCCTACAACAGGCTAACCGAGATCACCGAAAGAATGGTTAAGAACGGCCTACTAGAGGTGGATCTACAGGAAAAGGGTTCAATTTACAGAATAACGCCCAAGGGGGAGGAGGTTCTGGAGTCTCTGATAAAGTTTGAGGAATTTGCCAAGGCGTTCGGATTGAGGCTTTGACATATTCCTGAAAAGGATTTAGTTTATAACCTCTATCGCGCTCCGGGGCTGGGGTGCGTGAACTGCGTCTCTTCGGCCGACTTTCCAACGGTGAAAGGGAGATAATGGCACAGCTAAACCAGCACGTTAAGCTGTCGGTGGATGCTGCCGAACAGCTCGCAGTTTTTGTTGAGAAGGTGCTTGCCGAGGACTGGGAAGGGGCGCGCGATGTGTACAAGAAGATCGATGAGATAGAATCTGCGGCCGATGATGTTCACAAAAAGGTTGTGGAGAAGCTGAGTTCCGGGGTCTTCTTCGCCGGGATAGGTGTGGACCTGATCAACTTGGCTGAAAATATAGACGGTATAGCTGACAGTGCAAAGGATGCGGCAAGGGTGCTGATATACAGGAAACCCGAGATCTCGAAGCTGTCAGGGATAAGGAAGTTGCTACAGGACTACATATCAGTTTGCATTAAATCTGCCTACGCGATTCAGAGGGCGGTCAAGGCAATAGGGGTGAGTCGTCAGGAGGTTCTGTCAAACACCAGGGAAACCGAGCAGTACGAGGAGGCTGCTGATGAGGTAAAGGATGAACTTATTGAAAGAATATACTCCCTTGATTTGAACGTTCTGTCAACCCTGCAGCTGAAGGATTTCGTGCTTTTGACAGATGATATAGGAGATTACTCTGAAGACGCTGGCGATATCATGTACATACTTATGTCAAAGGGGTACGCCTGATTGCCATTGGTCATAGCGACGCTTCTTTTCTTCACATCTTTTGTCTTTTCTGCCAACAATATTGGTGTAATAAGGCCGACTTTTCAGGGGGTATCCAGCAGCCGAAGAGTATTTTTCCTTATTCTCACCGCTGCAGGTTTCGCCATCGGGTTCATCGCTGAGGGGTACAAGGTTGGGAGTGGAATAGTGAAGGATATCTCCCCTCCAACCCAACTTGGTCTTGAGGTTTCGCTGGCGGTGACGTTTGTCATTATGAGCCTGTTTACACTTTTGAAGCTCCCTTCGAGCATTTCGAATATAGCCGTTGGGGCTCTTCTCGGACCCATCGTAGCAAGCGGTGGGTTCCCTGCAGCCCTTCCGTTGGTTACAATACTCGCGGCGTGGCTGGTTGCCCCCGCAACTGCCATATTTTTTTCACTTATAGTCTACGTATTCCGTAACAGATTGGTTGCCGGATGGCCTCTGCCAAGAGTTTCATTGTTCAACAGATACTTTACGATAGCCGCGGTGCTCGTATCCTCCTATACACTCTCAGCAAACAATCTGGGGATGTTGACTAGCTTCGGTTCAGGCATTGCCGACTCTTCGCTCATACTCATCGCAGCTCTCCTTGGCATATTCATATTCAGCAACCTTGTGGCAACCACGATGGGGTGGAGGCTTGCGGTGCTCACACCTGGCTCCTATTCGTCTGCCCTGATCGGCGGATCCGTGAACCTCTGGATATACACTCAGCTAGGCATACCTGCGAGCCTTACACAGGCTGTGGTTGCTGGGGTGATGGCCCTATCTCTGGTTACGAGACCCTCCGTGGTCAACTCAAGGACTATGTTTGAAATTTTGGGTTCATGGCCATTTTTCCTTGCACTGAGCTTTCTTGTCGCCTTCGGGGTATGGCTTCTTGTATAGACTAGACTCTTGTGGAAGGGTTCATATTACCGTTTTGAAAAGTTAGAAAGGCAGGGCAGGAATAAAGATGGACGCCAAGAGGGCCGAGAATTACATAAGACGGTCCCAGCTAGCTATTGGTCTCGTTCTTGTAGCCCTGATAGCCCTGTTCATGCTCAGTGGCCTGGGCACTCTTTCTACATCGAATGTTGTGGCATCCGTTCAGAACCTGAGCAGGGACAGCGTCTCGATAGGCGTGGATTATTCGGCTTTTAATCCGGGGCCAGTTGCCCTCCAGCCTGTTTCTATATCCATCGTTGTGACAACCCCCGAAGGAGTGCCCCTGAGCACCGAAGCCTCCCAACTCGTTGATGTTCACCCGTTTGGCTCGAGCTCAGGACACCTGAGCTTTAACCTCACACTCTTGCCGGGTGCAGCAAACACCATACTTTCTCTGAACAAGCAGGGGCTTTCACCCCTGGTGACCGTAAACGTAAAAACTTCGTTCTGGGGGCTCGTCTATTCGTCTCTTACCTACACCTCCAACATGACGGTGGCTTAGTTTGCACAGGTGGTGAAGAAGAGCATTGATAACAACAAGAAGCGTGGTCCTGGGTTGGGTGGACGCGGTCATAACAATAATCGTGTTTGTATTGGTGCCGATTTACCTGCTCCCACTCCTCTCGGGTTACGTATCTGAAATCGGACCTACGGTGGGCTGGATACCTGTCGTTGGCATAGCCCTGGCTGGGCTTGCGTTCATTTCTAGGGTGACCCAGGGTTCCAGGTACAGTGGGATCGCGCTCATCCTTTGGGGGATTGTACTTTTGATCTATGAATACATTTTATTTGGATTCGGTTCTTTATCATTCGAGGTAACACCTGCAGCCGGTCAAACGATCCTTGTTCAGCTTGGATTCCCATTTTTGTTGATACTTCTGTTGCTCATACCTGCACTTTATGTTGTGAGGGGTTTTGTGAGGTACGCAGGAGAAGAAGGAACACGCCCCTACCCCTCCAATGTTGGGACCGTGACAGATAACCAGGAGCCGCCTCCCCCCGAACCACCGGAAGGTTCGATCGCAGACTGAACATATCTGAGGACCGAGGGAAATTCTCGAACATTTCATCACATCGAATAAAGGAGCCAACTTTTATAGCGTCCCCGGTACCGCTGTCAACGCGGTCATAATAATGGTGCTCGCAGGCAAGATATTCAGGATCGCTGAGCCAATTCCATTGAACCAGATCGCCCAAAAGCTAGAAGGCTTCAGGGTGGAGAAGGAGGATGAACAGTCAAAGCTCGCTCTTGTCACCGAAATAAAAGATCTTCAGACCACTAGCGACGCCGTTTCTGGCAGGGTATCCAAGGACGAAGTTTACATGGTCAGGCAGAGGGACGAAGTAAGGCCAGTACTCAGAACATTGAACGCACCTTTTGTTTTCAGACAGAGAAACGAGCAGGTTTTTCTTTTCGTGCTAGAAAAAAAGAGAAGGGCGAACGAGGTGGCGAATGACCTCAGCAGAATCCTTTTCATGAGGCCGGGTCATATCACTGAAGCTAGGATAAAGCCAGAGGTGATGGAGAAGTACTACGAATCCAGCTTCGAAGACGCACGAATAATATTCTTCGATCAGGTTGATATTCCCAACGTGGAGAAGATGGCTCTTTATGGATCGGCGCTTGCCGACACGGACCTTTACCACGATTATCTGAAGCATGGCAGGCTCTGGTACATCGTGGTTCAATCGAAGACAAAAGGGTTCATAGTTGGGATCACAAGAAACTGTGTGGTTACGGTATTTTCGCAGTCCACCCCCGACGACCTGATAGAGTACTCCTTTGAGGAGGTCGTTCCACTAACACTAGAATGAACCTACGGGGAGTAATGAGTCACGATACAGCTTGTGGAAAATGAGAGGGCGTTACTGCTGGTATCTTCATCAAGGTACCTGATAGTCTCAGACCTCCATATCGGGCTAGAGGAATCCCTGTCCAAAAGGGGGGTTCATCTCCCCTCGCAGGCTACTAAGATGGGCATGGAACTGTCAGAGCTTGGTAGGAAGCAGAGATGCGATTCGCTTATTCTGCTGGGTGACGTTAAGGATGAACTTCTCGGTGTTTCGCCATGGGGAATGGCAATGCTGACTCAGTTTTTCGCTCAGGTGTCATCATCCTTTTCTCAGGTGATACTGGTCCCAGGAAACCATGACGGAGGTATCGAAGGTCACCTTCCGTCTTCCATAAAGCTGGCGAGCCCTCATGGTATAATGATCGGCTCCACCATCAACGACGAGGACGAGGGAAAAGTTGCCCTCCTTCACGGGCATGCTGAGCCTTCCCCCAACCTTTCAGGAGCAAAGACGCTGGTGATGGGGCACCGGCACTTTATTTTGAGGTTTGGTCGCAACCCACAGCCTCTCTGGATAAGAGGGAGGATAGGCCCCAAAAAGGACAAGAATCTCGTTATTGTTCCACCCTTCAACCATCTCCTTCCAGGGGCAGCGGCCTTTGGAAAGGAGGATGATGGCGGCTCAAACTCTTACGTGTCAAGGGTTGTCCGGGAGAATTTTGACACTTTGGAAGCGCTTCTCCTTGATGGGACAAATCTGGGAACACTCAAATCGCTGAAGGATTCGCTGAGTGCGGTAGACGATTGAAATGGCAAGGCAGCCGGTGACATTCATCATCCTCTTTATTTTCACACTTTTGATACTGCAACAGGTAACAGCGGTCTACGCATCAGGGATGAACACCTATGCCTCGGTACCCGGGAATTCTCGCTCTTACGCAATAATTCTGGGGCCTGCCGTTGGTACTAACCCGCTCGATCTGTCTCACTCCTTTGCTATTGCCATCAATCGTCTCGGTGTGTCACTTGCCGGTTCCGTTCTCTTCGGAGGAATCGGGGTGGGCGGGGAGTTTAACCTTACCCAGAGACAGCTATACCTGGTGGAATCGATCTACCATCCTTTCATCGTAATTCCCAACACGATAATCCAACTGCAAACCTCGCAGGGAAAAACCAAGACACTCGAAAACTGGAGCTACTTTCCAGGCGGAGTTTACAACGGCTCTGGGGTCAAAGTTGCGATAATAGACACAGGGGTGAATGATTCCCTGAAGTTGCTTGGCCAGTCGTTTGCGAAAAGGATCGTAGGTTCCTATAACTTCGTGAACCCCGGTTCTCCACCAAACGACACAGACGGACATGGAACAGCCGTGGCTTCGATAATTTCTGCCGATTCTTCTAATTTCACAGGAGTGGCACCCGGGGCCGAGCTGCTTATTTACAAAGTGTTCAGGGGTAATGAGACGACCTCTAATCTTCTGGTGGAGGCGCTGGACCGGGCGGCTGAGGATGGTGCTTCTGTCATAAACCTGAGCCTCGGTGGGGGGCTTGACCAAGGCACACTTTGGCAGCTCGGATACCTACTCTATCAAAGGGGGATAGAGCTGGTGGCTGCAGTGGGTAACGACGGTCCAGATATCGGGACGGTCTCGGTGCCGGCAGCTCTTCCGTACTACTTTTCCGTAGGTGCAACTACAAGTCAGTTTTCAGACCAGCCTGTTGCTGAGCTTATCCTTGGTAACAACTATTCCTTTGACACGGCTCAGCCGATGGAGCTTTCCCCAACCACGAGTGGATACATACAGGGAAGGTACATGTACGTCGGCAGCGCCCTTCCGAACGAAACTAGGAACGTCAACCTTGATGGAAAGATAGCCGTTTCTCTGAGAAATCACATAACCACGTTTGCCGAAATGGAGCAGGACGTGGCAAAGGCGGGGGCGATTGGGCTGGTTGTTGTTAACGATGAGAATTCATCATTTCTAGGGACGCTTCAGGTAAATCTGACTTCTGCTCCACCCACCATACCGGTGGTCAGCGTGGCGTATCAGGAAGGGTACAGGCTGTTGAACTCCGACCCGAACGGCACACTGTTGAAAATGAGCGTTTTCATACCGCCATATCCATACCCTGCCCCATTCTCTTCGCGAGGACCTGTGGGACCCTTCCTTCTTAAGCCTGAGATAATGGCTCCCGGCGATTCTGTGCCTGTCATAACCTTCGGAGGCATAGGACTGGAATCGGGGACAAGCTTTTCAACACCCCAGGTTGCCGGGGCTCTCGCGCTCCTGACTCAGGAGCATCCGGGTCTGACCCCAGATGAATACTATTCAATAATCGAGCTCTCCGCGTACCAACTGCAGCGGGATGGCGAGGATTTTCCTCCCTATATCCAGGGTGCAGGCGAGCTGAACATCTCTAAGGCTATCGTTACACCGTTTACGGTCAGCCCTGGGGACTTCGTTGCGCTCTATCCTTACCCTGGCGGTTCCTATTCAGAATCAATACAGCTGCATTTTTTTAGCGATGTGAATCTGAGTGTGAGTTTTGTTGGCAGCTACCCCCTTACTATCAGCAGCACCCTACTAAATAGACGGAATGATAACCTGACCGTGACGGCTTCAACAGAGGTTCACAAAGTGTACTTTGATCAACTTGTCTTTACCGAGGGGCGAACCAACTACACGTATCCGGTGATGATTACTCCGTCAAAAGTTGGGGTCCTTTATAACCAGACCACTGGTAAAATAGTGTTAAGGGCCTCCGATTCATCCTCATTTATAGGTCAGGTCACCCTCCCGGATGGCACAATTCAGGATATTTCCTTTGGTTCGGACGGTGTCTCCAAAGGCGAACTTGAGACACCGCTTCCTGGATTCTATTTTGTAACTGTACAGTCAGAAAATGGAACTCGCTCGGAATCCGGTTTCGGGATGTACTATGTTAGTCACGTGATTCAGACTCAGTTTCCGACGTACGTGCCCACCATTCTGCTGGGTTACTCCTTTATTCTTATACTGGGCGCTCTGTTAATATATTCAATCAGGGTGGTTATGAAACGACGCGCACTTCGATCTGCCTCCCTGCCAACCATCCAAGTCTTGACATAACCCTCCTTCTGAGCGATTCGATCGTTTCAAACTCCCTTACGACGACACCGTTTCTGATCAGCGGCTTGAGAAGCGAGCTGGCCCCCTCAGGGGTGCGGCTCCCAGCAGGGACAAGGTAATCAACACAGGAAGAGAGGTCTCTATACACATCTTTTTCGCCTGACAAGTCCCCCCTCTTCGCTCTTGGAACCATCTCACCCGACTTTTCACCCTCCACCTCAACCATCTTCATATTGAAATCGATAGCGGGCGCGTTGCTGACGCTGGTCCCGACGCCGAACCCCGAAACTACATCCCTGAGCTCTACAACATCCTTCTCGTCGAGTCCACCTGATACGAATATTCTCACGTTCCTTCCTCCCCTGATGTTCAGCTCCCATCTTACCTCTTCGATAATCTTCTTCCACTCACCCCTTCGGCTGGCGGGGGTATCAAGTCTTACCCCGGAAAGCCTCTTTCCCAGCGTATTGAGCGCCATTATCGACTCTGTTTTTTCATCGTAAAGGGTGTCTGCCAAAACTATAACTTCTGCGTCAGGCGGAAGTGCGTCAGAAAACGCTCGCCAGGCAGTTTGCTGGTCATCAAAGCAGAGTATGAAGCTGTGGGGCATGGTGCCTGAACCCTTTATCCCAAGCAGTTTTGCGCCACATATGTTGCTCACCCCATCGAACCCGGCAACGAAGGCGCACCTCTCAATGAGAGGAGCCAGGGCAGGGTGGGCCCTTCTGGTCCCAAAGCTCAGCAAAATCTTGTTTCCTGAGGCAACCCTCATTCTGGCCGCCTTTGTGGCGAATCCACTAGCCGAAGCGAGAAATCCAAGTAAAGGAGTTTCAAATCTTGCGAAGTCACGATATCTGCCCTTGATCTTCATTACAGGCTCATAGGCAAGGGAATCCTTAGAGATGGCAAAGATTTCACCCTCATCCATTGCGTCCACATCTACAGGAACACCCTCCAAAAGCTTCGCGACTTCGTAAACGCCGGAGAGGATTCCCCACGAATCCCCGTGTGGAAGGTGCCTGGTGTACACCTCCATTGTGACCATCGGGTTCCTTCCGCTCTTGTTTAGGGCTGCCTCTGTGTTGAGAAAGTAACTGTCTGTTACCCCACCCTCCTTTATCTCCCTTTCACTCGCCAGCCAGAACAGCCTATCCTGCAGGTCATTCATCACTTTCATGCCCGACTCCGGTCACATTTAGTATTTACTGTGGCGCATGCGCGTTGGACAGTTTCCAATGGTAAAGGTTTAGTTCATGCCGGTTAACCGATTGAAGCGTGAAGAACGGTGTGGACCTTAAAGACGCGAGGTCAAAGATTGTTACCTTCATACGTGACCAGGTAGATTCGGCCGGTGCAGACGGCGTTGTGGTCGGGATAAGCGGAGGTATAGATTCCGCCGTCTCTGCCTACCTAGCAGTTGAGGCTCTTGGTGGCAGGAGAGTTCATGCACTGTTGATGCCGGACCCAAGGGTTACACCTGAATCAGATGTAAGGGACGCCCAGACTATCGTAGGTGAGCTGGGAATAAAGGCGAGGACCATAGATATAGCGCTGATTCACAAAGAGTTCATGAAGCATCTTGAGCAGAACAAGGTCGCTGAGGGAAACCTGAGAGCAAGGATTAGAATGTCACTCCTCTACTATCATGCGAACATCAACAACCTTCTTGTCCTTGGTACAGGGGATAGGTCAGAACTCATGCTCGGCTATTTCTGCTACGATGATCGATCGAGGGTGCTCACAGTGGACGGACCTAAGGCACCTCACCAATTGAGACCGGGCGAGTGCACGTACTCACTCGATATATTCAGCGGGAGAGTCGTGAGATCTTTCATATCAAACATCTACACGTTCGATTATGACGGTACTCTTGTGGGACTGCACTCCGAACCCTGCGACTTGCTCGTGACACCCAACCATAGAATGCTAACCGTTGAAAAAGGGGGCGCATTAGGGTTTGAGACAGCAGAGAAGCTCGAATCATCTCATGGAGGGTATTCTGCCTACATTTCCTGCGAAAATCCCCATTTGAGCTCCCTTGAAGATAACAGAGTTGTTTCTCCACTTTATTCTCCAAACTCTACGGCCGAGTTTTACTGTAAGAGATACAGGGGTCCGGTCTGGTGTGTAGAAGTACCATTACATCATAACTTCCTGGTTGAAAGAAATGGAAGATTGACCTTCTCCGGAAACACAAAGTATGGGGATGGGGGTGTTGATATCTTACCAATTGCAGACCTATACAAAAGCGAGGTAAGATCAATGGGTGAAATACTTGGGGTGAGCAGGCAGATCATATCTAAGGAGAGTAGCCCCAGGTTATGGGCTGCCCAGACCGCAGAAAACGAACTTGGTCTGCCGTACAGTGTTCTGGATCAGGTGATTCAGCTGCACCTAGAGCAAAGGCTAGACGCTATCGGTATCTCTAAAGAACTGAATATAGATTCTGCAAAGTTAGAAGAGGTGTTATCAAGGATCAAAAGAAATGAACATAAGCGAATGTTGCCACCGATATGCAAGTTAAGGTAGTTTTAAGCATAGAGACGAATTTCGACCTGTACATCTGTTGATTTATCCTTCCTTCAGTATTCGAACGCCATCAAACAATATTTTCATTGGTTTGAGCTGAATGATGACCTGTGAGAAAACATTAAAATAACAGCTAGAAATATCTGAGAACTTAGTCAAGTGATTTACTGTTTTGTCGATGCCCGTAGACGATTCGAACGCCAAACTTGTAAGAGCCATAATGCAAGTTGGTCCCGGAAACTTTTCACTCTTGTCACGGTTAACTGGAATACCTCCGGAGACGGTAAGGTACAAGATAAAGAACCAGTTGATGAAGAAGGGAATAAACGTCCACGCTATTATAGATGCGAGCAAGTTTGGCCTTCAGAGAACCATCGTTCAGCTCAAATTCTCAGAAAAGTATCATCCAATTTCTAAGCCAATTCTTCAGGCGCTGCATGAACTAACTTATCTCACCTATTACTCTGGAGAACTGATGACCAGGCAATATTACACAATGTTTCAGATACCCATACAATTCAGGAGCGAATTCACAGAATTTCTCGACGCTATGGTTAACTTCGGCATGCTTGATTCGTACACCATAAGACCTATTGTTTGGATAAATCATATGTCGCTAAGGCCCGAGTATTTCGATATCGCACGTGGCCGCTGGGATATAGACTGGCAGGGTCTCAAGCTCATGGAGGACATTCCAAAGGTACAACCCGTTGAGTACACAAATGTTAGCTTCGACAAGCAGGATCTTCTCATAGCAACTAAACTCACTTCGGATGCCCTGGCCACAATCGCGGATATGTCGAGGACGCTCGGGATAAATGTAAAGACTCTGCAATATCATTTCTCTCGTCACCTTCTGGAACGTCAGATGATTTCCAAATACGTGGTGAGATGGATGGGAGACATAGAATCCACTAGAAAACACAGGATCATATTCGGAAGATTGTACGCACAAGACATGAGCAAGTCCGACCTTGAACTATTACGACGTGTAGTATACAGCTTGCCTTTCGGTTGGAGCGAAACATTGTCTGAGAATAGGCAATTGTTTATTTCCGAGGTTTGTATACCTGTTGAGCATCTTGTTTATGTACAATATTTCTTGAACAACAATTTGGGTGATATGGCAAGCAGGGTGGAATTAAGGACCATTGATGCGAGCTCTTCCATGGCGTTTACTACTCCTACTGATCTATACGATCCGGTAACGGAGTCTTGGAAATATGAGCTAACCCGGAACATTGCACGGCTTGAAAAACTCCAAGAAGTGTACCATTAGCCTTTTGTGCAAGAAAATTATATTCCGATAATAAAGCGACATATCACACAATGGGCGTTTAAGATGTAGATAAAATCGCCCTATCTTTCACAAGACTTTTATTTATCCTAGGTTGACAACGCCACCGACTGCTTCAAGAATGATCGGAGTAACACCGAGCAAAGCGAGTACGGCGACTGGAGCTACCTTCTCAACCAGCAGTTCTTTCTTATTCAACTTTTTCTCCTCCTGCCTGATGGTATGCGGAAGCCACACTTAAGCTTATCGGTTTGGTAACATAAATTTCATTTTGCCAGTCGAATACCAATGATTTTATTATTTCTTTAGAATACTGTATATTCAATCTTCAAAGCTCTAATCCGTATATAAACCTACCTGTGCGTTCTGAACCGTGTTGTTACTACCCATACATGGTACCAATATTAGTGGGCGAATCGATTGAACTGGATCTCAATTTCAGACTCTTACGTAGCGACGAATCCTAAGTGGCGGCATTAGTAGCCCTTCAAATAAGAGAGGATCAGTACTATCAAGTACGCACGTCTTCACAGTCCGTTTCGAGTTCATACAGGTTCATCTTGAAACCATCCGCTGTAAGATGAAACATCAGAAGTTCTACAATTCTAGAACATCATCTGACAGCTTTACAGGGGCTCTAGAGTTAGGCCCATTATATACCAAGCCCTCTTGAGCTAAAACAGGTGACGCGGCGCAAAATGAACATCAGATACGCGACGCTTGCAATATTCGTTGGTGCCCTGGTGGCACTGTCGGTATTTGCAACAGTCGGGGGGTCCATCGTTCTAGCGGACAGCCATGAAGGACAAGGTGATGATAGGGGCAACTTGGGTTCACTGTTCAACGATCACTTCCAGTTCGGTCAGGTGAACATGGAGGACAATGCATTCTCGTTCGTTTCAACATCACAAACAACTTCCAAGGATCTTACCTCTAGGGTGCTCTTTGCTTTCTATGCCAGAACCGAAGATGCACCTACATTTGCAGTTGCTCTGCTAAACTATACAAGTTCATCGAACGACATGGGAAGAAATGCGAGTGTAACATGGGCTGTGGGTGCAATCAAGGTGTTGGGTGTATTTGAATACAACGACACGGCTAACACGGGCGTTTACAATAAAACAATAGACGGACAGCCTCTCAGCTCTATCAACTTCGAAGATATGGACTGGACGCTCTATGCGAAGCAGATCACAGGATCTAACGGCGCTCAGGGGTACCAAGTCAACATAACAGGTTCCAAGGGATCATTTGTTTTCACCATGTCCGCTGAAGTGTTCAACACAGGTGTCAGCATAGCAGGTACCAAGCTTGCACCAACAGAAGCCAAAATAGACTTCAACATTACAAACTATCCGTTCGTCTCTAAGAATTCAAGGCTAGGGCTGCTCATATCGTACGGCGGTCAAGAGCACTATGGAAACATTACGAGCATTGTTTCAACAGTGACTTCGGGTTCGGGTGAAGATGAGGTCCAGACGATCAACAGACAAACCACAGCTGTGATATCAAAGGGTGCATTCTCCTACTTCACTTGGTCTCCAACGGCTAGCGTGGATGGTCAAACAGTCACAGTCAAGTCAGAACAATTGAACAATGGTACATTTGCCAGAATAATACTCAACTACCCACAGGGAAGCAGCATTATTCACGACCCAATTCTTGGTGTAGGAAGCGGTAGTGCAAGCCAGATACCCGCATACTCTTCTGCTGTATCAGCCATATCAGGAGCGTCTCTGGACATATTCCTGGTTGCAGGTTCAGCAGTGGTCATTGTACTGGTGTCAGCACTCGCACTTGCTGCTAGAAGAAGAGCGATCGAACCCCGACTGATGGTGTAAGCAAAGAATTCACTATTTTTTGTTTCTTTTTATTTTTATCATTTCTCTACCGTAAGGTGTGTACGAAGCCTATCCTGTAACCGGCGCAAGGCAATGTTTCTTTTTCAAGCAATGGTGGAAAAAAGAAACCCTAAACTCATTTTACACGAAATTATACTTCCTTTTCAGTCTTTACAATGAGGCAATACATCGTTATAGACAAGGGAGGTAAGAACGCACCTGGGCCAGCAAATCCCATTCCGTCTTAAACAAGGGTAGACACTTTTGCTAAGGTGTGGCGAAGTTATATTGAACGAAATAATAGGCACCGAACTTCAGAGTACAAACCTTATGAACAATATCACTCGTTTTGACATTCTACAGGTAAGGGATAACCCGGCTGCTCCTTATAGCTGGTTGATAGTGCTCAACCAATCCACACACGCGAAAATTCTAGGACAATGCAATCAAGCACCTCTGCAATTTGTAGAAAGAGTACCCAAGCCAACGGGTACACTTCAAGAAAGCCAGAATTACGTCTGAGTCGAAACAAGGAAGCTATCCATAGGTTATGATGAAAAAGGATAATGTAGAGATCACATAGTAGATCAGCTGGATAAGAAACGACCTTTCTAACCTGTATCCATAGACGCTTGTAAGATAGGCCGTTCCAAGTATTATTGAGATAAGCTGAGAAATTATAAGAGCAATGTCCGTCCCGCGGCTCAGATTTAATGTTATCAATGAAGCAACGAGCAGGAAAGGAAGATAAACAGCACCGGTGGCAAGGAACCCGGCTATGCTGAAAACCCTTCTCCTGGAAGCCAGCGATACTAGCGTCGCGAACAAATAGTAGATTATCATCGCAAAGGGATAAGAAAGTGCAGGAAGAAGCCCCCCCTGCCATGGATAAATATTCATCAATAACAGTATGTGGTTTTCCGTTCCCAAAAGGTACGCACCTGCTGCCGTCACAACAATCCACACGATTAGGGAAGCGGGAATAGAATTTGTGAGCCTTGTGAAAACCCACGCAGGTATCAGTGACGTTGTCTTCGGTTGTGGAGGCATCGGAAGCCCTTCCTTCTGTGCCATCTCCGAATAGAACTTCAACCCCTCCTTCGTGAGCACATACTTCTTTGCTCCATCCTGAGCGATGAGCCCCGAAAGGACGTCAAGGTGGTAGTACAAGGTGCCCACGGGTAGGCCGGTTTCCTCTCTTAGCTCGGAAAAAGAGATACTCTGTCTTTCCCCTAGGAGTTCAATGAGTCTTTTCCTCACAGGATGACCCATTACTCTTACTTCTGGGGAGGCATCCTTTACAGAGGGCATTCCGCACAAAGGGGTAAATGCAGATAGTTATAACCCGATTGACACTCTTATTCACATGTATAGGGGCCGATCGGTCTAACTATGTATCGTTCGTTATATCTTCATGCCTTCTGCAGGAGCATTGCAAAACCCTGCCCCCCGCCGACACACAAAGTTGCCATCCCATACTCTTTCCCGCGCATCAAAAGCTGCCTTGCAAGGGTACCAACCAGCCTTGCGCCAGATGCTCCAAGGGGATGACCGATCGCTATGGCTCCGCCATTTACGTTCACCCTATCATGTTCAAGACCAAGTTCCTTCATTGCGTACAGAACAACAACGGCGAACGCCTCATTGATCTCCCAAAGGTCCACCTTGTCCAAACCCACCCCTGACTTTGAGAGAGCTTTCTTGCTGGCAGGTACGGGTCCCTTACCCATAACGCTAGGGTCCACCCCTGCCCATCCCATGGACACCACCCTTGCAAGAGGTTTCAATCCGTACTCCTTTACTTTGTTTTCGGACATCAAAAGAAGCATGGATGCTCCAGCATTCAGCGGGGAAGAATTCCCAGCGGTTATTTGGCCACCCTGCTTGAAGGCAGGGGGTAGCTTCGAGAGTTGCTCCATGCTCGTATCCCTTCTGATGCTTTGGTCCGTTTTAACCAATAACTCGTGTCCCTGATACTCGACCTTCATGGGTAATAGCTCGTCCTTAAACCAGCCACCGTCCAGAGCGGCGGCCGCCCTTCTGTGAGATTCAAGGGAGTATCGATCCATTTCTTCCCTGCCGATACCCGATTCCTCTGCCAACTTCTCGGCTGTGAGTCCCATCACGTAACCGATGTTCATCTGATACCTGGCGTACTCCGGTCTCAGGAGAAGTCGCATGTTTGGCGCTATATGCTGATTGTCGTTCATCGGTACATGGGTCATATGCTCCATTCCCCCCGCTAACACCACTTCCGAACTCCCTGTCATAATCTCCATCGCAGCCACAGCTGCAGCGTTCATAGATGATGCACATGCTCTGTCAATGGCCATCGCGGGTACTTCAACTGGCAGGTTGGCGAGAAGGACAGGATGCCTGCCCCCATAAAGCCAGTTCTCATCCGCCTGGATCGCACAACCGGTTATGACATCTCCGATATCAAGCGGTCTTACCCCGTTTCTTTCTATGAGCTTCTGTATCAGAAGTGCCAGAGCCTGATCCATCCTCAGCGAGTTATAAACATCCTTTTCAGGCTCCGCGGGCCTAGCCCTAGAAAAGGGAATCCTCAGGAAATCAACGACGTAAACTTCTGAACTTCCGTTCAAAATTCAACAACACCTTCCATTAGCCTTGAACATTACCTTCCTTTGAACTTGGGGCTCCTCTTCTGCATGAAAGCAGAGATCCCCTCCTTCAGGTCTTCGGTCCCAAAAAGTATCCCCATGGCCAGAGCCTCCATTTCCAAACCTATATCGGAAGGAACCTCTGAGCCTTTATCGAGGAGCCTTTTAGCCAATGAAACAGCCACCGGGGCCACCTTCGATGCTATCTCTGAGGCGTAATCTGCGGTTGCCGAATCTATATCACCAGACTCCACAATCGTATGAACCAATCCGATCTTCATGGCCTCTTCTGCGCCTATCCTCCCGCCTGTCAGGATAAGCTGTGTCGCCCTAGAAACCCCAATAAGTTTGGCAAGTCTCTGAGTGCCGGACCATCCGGGTATAAGTCCCCTTGTCACTTCAGGGAACCCCATGGTACATTCCTTTGAGGCGATTCTTAGATCGCAGGAAAGGGCGAGCTCAAAACCCCCGCCCAGAACATACCCCTTGAGCACACAGATGGTTAGCTTTGGCATCTCTGTGATTCTTCTGAACACACGCTGTCCACGCCTAGAAAACTCCACGAAATCTTGTGATGAAGTTATGTACTGTCCAAGGTCAGCCCCTGCCGAAAGATTCTTTCCTGCCCCGGTTATCACAACTACCTTCACTTCTTGGTCCGATGACAGCTCCATAACAGCTTCTTCGAGACCGTCAAGCACGTCGCCGTTGATCAGGTTTAGCGGTGGTCTGTTTATGCTTACAACAGCTACACCATTCTGTTTTTTCTCTAAAGTGACCAATTTTTCATTTGAGTCGGAAATGGGTGAAACGCTAGGCCGTATCTGACTCCCGTTTGTTTTTGGAGCTAGCCTGCCCTCCACGGCCTCCCTTAGTCTACCCTCAGATATTGACTTGGCAGGCGCAAACACCTGGCATCCAAACTTTCCAGAGAGCTCCTCAAGTTTGGATTTGAGCTCTCCTGATGTAAAGCTCTTGGCCACGGATATCGGCCCGAAGGGCCGGTTCATACCTAGAATAACAGCCGTATCTATGTCGGGTGGCGTTGAAACACCTTCTTCGATCAGCTTAACCGCCTCGTTGATCTCGATCGCAAAGAGGTCCATCATCGAAACCGCTTCCGTTGGTTTAGCTTCGGGTATCACGGCCCTTCCATCCTTCCACTGGTAAAACCCCTCACCGCTCTTTTTGCCTAGTTTGCCCGATTCAACCATCTGTTTGATCCTATCAAACCTTGCATACTCCGACGAAACAGCTTCAGAGAAGTACCTGAGCGAGTCATACGCGATATCCAAACCAACGAAATCCAGTAGCTCGTACGGTCCCATTGGTAACCCCTGCATTTTGGCATATGCATCTACCTCGGCCGGGGATGCGATACCTTTGTCCAGTATAAGAGAGAAGAACAGCACATCAGCCGCATTTATCCTGTTAACGATAAAGCCGGGGCTGTCCTTCAACACCCTGATAGGGGTCTTTCCAATCTTCCTGCACAGCTCCGAGGCTGAATCCAGCACTTCGGCGTCTGTTCGTTCTCCTGGTACGAGTTCCACCAGTTTCATTGAAAGAGGCGGGTTGAAAAAGTGCATACCAAGGAAAAGTTCGGGTCTCCCTGTTGACGATGCCAGCTCCGTAATCCTGATATTTGAGGTGTTCGAAGCAAACACCGCGTTTTTCTTTGCTATGGAATCTACGCTTTTGAATACTGACTTTTTGAGTTCTGGATTCTCAGGTACAGCTTCGAGCACAAGGTCCGCGTCCTTAACAGCCAAGCCGATATCTTCGACATAATTTATCCTGGAAAGGGCGGAGGCGGCATCCTGTTGAGAAATCTTCCCCCTAGAAACAAGTCTTTCGACACTGGCCCTTATTCTTTCCCTTGCTCTATTTAGGGCTTCAGTGAATTTGTCTGTCAGATTTACCTCGAGACCGCCCAACGCGAAAACAGCGGCAATACCGTGCCCCATGTCCCCTGCTCCAATAACCGCTACCTTGTGAAATTCAGGCTTCAAAATCAGACAACTGCTCCAGTGTCAGCTCCCCTCATTCAACTTTTAACTTTGTCTAAGGATGTTGTGAATTTTAAGCTCTATGCTCACCAGGGATTTATACAAAAAAGCTTTTTGTTATTAGCTACCTACTGAGTTGAGACCTTTGTCGGTGGCACGGGTACCTCTTCAGCCTTCGCTCTGCGTGGGATAACAGCACTTAGAACGATCGTCAGAAGCAGGTTAATGCCAAGGGACAATATAGCGATGTAGATTGACCCAACAGCAGTTGGATAGACAGACGTGATCAATTTACCGAAGTGGTTGGCGAGAAGCACCAGATAAACCCCGGAGAATATACCTCCAAGAAGCCCTACAATTAAGGCCTCCTTCTTGAACCATCTTGTATAGAGCCCTATGAAAAGAGACGGGAACAGCTGAAGTATCAGTATACCACCCAGGAGTTGAAGCTGTATAGCGTAAGTAGAGCTGATCACGAACACAAATGCAAGGGCTATGAACTTGAAAGCAGCAGACGCCCACTTCGCAAGACGTGTCTCACCCTGAGGTGTCATGTTGGGTCGAAACTCCTTCACGATGTTCCTTGTCAGAAGGTTTGCCTGGGCAATCGCCATGATGGCCGCAGGAACCAGCCCGCCGACGAATATTCCAAGCAGGGCCACGCCCGCCAGCCATGGGGGGAGTGTGTTCAATATAAGCGCGGGCACGACGTAAAGGCCGGAGCCAAACGATTTAACCATCGCAAGGGCGCCGGGCACAGCATAGACAAGAACACCAAACAGAGCGAGTAATCCCAGTCCTATTCCGTAAATTGAGAGGAATGATGTGCTCAGCCTGAGCTTATGAGCACTTTCCGCACTAAGTATTCCGTTGACTGCGTGGGGGTACAGGTAAAGGGCCATCGCGCTCCCCAGAACCAGGGACATGTAAGCCGGGAGCTGAGGCGAAGACAGCGCGAAGTACTTTGCGCTGAGGGACGGTGTGAACACATGGCTGAAGCCTCCTATCTCGGAAAGCGCGGCTGCTATGACAACTATTACGGTGAGCCATATCAGAATATCCTTGAACACGGCTGTTAGGGTGGCGCCCCTTAACCCGCTTGTGAAGGTAAAGGCGGCAAGAATGATGAAGGCAATTATGAGGGCTACCTCCTCGACGACTGTGTTGTTAGCAATCCCAACGAGCATGGAAGCCAGAACTGTCTGCATCCCCACGATCTGAAGGGCGATGTATGGAAGAAGAGCCACTATGCCTACTATCGCGAGAAGTATTGAAAGCGTCCTGCTTTCAAATCTGTCCTTGACGAAATCCGAGCCGGTGATGTACCCCTTCTCCTTCGAAATCTTCCATAGTCTGGGAGCGAAGGCCAGCGCCACGCCGAACGTGATCGCTACGTAAGGAATCGCGAATGCATACAGGGCTCCGGCGGCATAAACCCCCGAAGGAACAGCAACGAAGGTATAAGCTGTGTAAAGGTCGGCACCAACAAGAAAGAATGCCAGGGTAGCACCAAGACGTCTTCCGGCCAAAGCCCACTCGTTCAGCTGCCCCATGTCCCCCCTTCTCCACCTTGAACCGTAGAACCCAAGGAAGGTGAAGATAGCGAACAGCACGATGAAAGAACCAATCACGGCGTAGCTGATCAGCTTGTCACACCTCCATTCGGTTCAGCTGATTCGTTGTGTTTCTGTAAGTAGGTGAAAGCAAGGTAAAATGGAACAACTATGACTAGGAGAAGTATCTGGAACCACCAGAAGAATGGAAGGCCACCAAGGGTAGGGTTAACCATGTTGTAGTACGGCGCATAAAAGTTTAGAAGTGCAGGAATCAGCAGAAGTAACACCAGCACGACATCTGTGGATTTCATACCTGTTTTCGGATACTTCACGACAGCTACCTTATATTTAAGTTTTGTTTTAGACTTATTATGAAAAATTCTATTAACTTAAGGTTCATTAGACCTTAGGCGTAATTGAGATTTTAGCTGATTGTGCACGGTCGTTGACCTTCAACCCTTTCTGCTCTCTCTCCTTTCTGCCAATCGATGCTTTCGTACGATAGGCTCTCAAAG
>Ga0080006_1151435_pt1 | contig 45020 bp, 39 predicted proteins | sample RS3BMetagenome_FD_69209 | JGI IMG/M metagenome (GOLD analysis project Ga0080006, IMG submission 69209) | Ferric oxide microbial mat and aquatic microbial communities from Rainbow Spring, Yellowstone National Park, USA - RS3B (SPADES... ... | reverse complement strand
AGGGTGACAGCAGGATGAAGGTCACTCTAAAGAAATTACCAGACGAGCTGAGAGGAGGTGCATGGCCGTCGCCAGCTCGTGCCGTGAGGCGTCCTGTTAAGTCAGGAAACGAGCGAGACCCTTACCACAAGTTGCTATCATCACCCGAAAGGATGGTGGGGCTAATTTGTGGGACCGCCATCGCTAAGATGGAGGAAGGCAAGGGCCACGGCAGGTCAGTATGCCCCGAAACCCTTGGGCCACACGCGGGCTGCAATGATAGGGACAATGGGTTCCGACCTCGAAAGGGGAAGGTAATCCTCAAACCCTATCCCAGTTATGACTGAGGGCTGCAACCCGCCCTCACGAATTTGGAATCCCTAGTAACCGCACGTCACTACCGCGCGGTGAATACGTCCCTGCTCCTTGCACACACCGCCCGTCGCTCCACCCGAGTTGGTTCATGGCGAGGTGTCGTCTAGTTGGCGGCATCGAACCTTGGATCGGTAAGGGGGGAGAAGTCGTAACAAGGTGGCCGTACGGGAACGTGCGGCCGGATCACCTCCTACGAAACTAAGGGAGCCTTGCAGCATTATCGGCTGCAAAAAGGTGGCAAGCAGTCCTGTGTGATCAAATGAATGTGGTGAAAGATGCAACCATGCATCTCTGATGCTTGGTGAAGGGCGCAGCTGGCGGCCCAGCCGGGTCGTCCAGCGATTAACGCCATGTATAGGAATGCGCAAGCCTTAACGTATCGCTCCCGATGGGTGCAACGACGCCATCTGGTGGATGGCTTGGCTTGGGTGGCGATGAAGGGCGTGGCAAGCTGCGATAAGCCTCGGGGAGACGCAAGCGGTCTTCGATCCGAGGATTCCCGAATGAGACTTCTCACCCAGGATAATACCTGGGTAATCGGATCAGTAATGATCTGATGGCGAACCTCGCGAAGGGAAGCATCTGAGTAGCGAGAGGAGGAGAAATCAACAGAGATCCCCTGAGTAGGGGCGACCGAAACGGGGAGAGCCCAAACCGAATCCCATGCAGCAATGCATGGGAGATGTAGTGTGCCCAGTGGCGCATACCGGCCTGAAAGCTCAGTCGAAGTGGCCTGGAATGGCCCAGCGCAGACGGTGAAACTCCGGTAGATTAAGGGCTAGAGGGCCGGTGCCGCTGGGAAGAGTACCTGGCCTTGGCAGTGGCTAGGGAAGATGGGGGAAAGCGGCCTCCAAGGCTAAATACAACCCAAGACCGATAGCGCAATAGTATCGTGAGAGAAAGCTGAAAAGAACCCCGGAAGGGGGGTGAAAAGAGCCTGAAACCAGATGGTTACAGACGTGTGCTGCTCAAAAGGATCCAAGACCTAGTCGCTGGTCCGCAAGGGTCAGTGGCGAGGCTAGGAACCAGGGTAGCACGTTCCGTCTAGAAACACGGGCCGGGGAGTTCATTTTCATGGCGAGCTTAAGGGTTCAAAGCCCGAAGGCGAAGGGAAACCGGAACCTCGCAACGCCGCATGGCGTGAGGAGGGGGGTCTTAACTGGGCTCCATAGTCATGAGGATGAGACTAGAAACCGAGCGATCGTGTCTCGAGCAGGATGAAGCTGGGCGAAAGCCCGGTGGAGGTCCGAAAGGGTGCTGACGTGCAACTCGCTCCCCAGACTCGAGATAAGGGGCCAAAAGCCAATCTAGCTCGGTGATATCTAGTTCCCACCGAAGTAGATCTAAGTCTAGCCCGGGTGGATGTTGCCAGCGCCGTAGAGCACCGATAGAAAGGCAAGGATCCGAAAGGGTCCACCTTTCCTTCGAACTCCGAATGTGCTGGCTCAGAAGAAGCCCGGAGACGGGTTTGTGTGGGGTAAGCCTCACAACCGAGAGGGGGTTAACCCAGACTTGAGTTAAGGTCCCTAAGTGCTGGCTAAGTGTCAAGCCAAAGGGCGTTTCTTTGCTAAGACAGCAGGGAGGTAGGCTCAGAAGCGGCCATCCTTTAAAGAGTGCGTAACAGCTCACCTGCCGAGCAGGGGAGCCCCGAAGATGGACGGGACTAAAGCCGGTCACCGATACTCAGGACCACCCCTGGGATGCAGGGGTGTGTGGTAGGTGGGCGTAGAGATTGGGTCGAAGCGGGGCCGTGAGGTCCTGTGGACCGATTTCTAGTGCAGATCCCGGCGGTAGTAGCAGCGAAGCGTGGTGAGAATCCACGCCGCCGAAAGGGCAAGGTTTTCCTGGCAACGCGTCGTCGGCCAGGAGGTAGCCGGTCCTAAGCGATGCCCGAAAGGGTGTGGCGAAGAGGGAAGCCAGTTAATATTCTGGCGCCTGGACATGACCGCGTCGCAAGACACACTTAATCTTGCGCCTCCAGATAGGGCGTACGGGGTCGTCGCCCCGTTTAACAGACCGAGTCCTGGGGAGTGTCGTAATGACGAGAACCAGGAAGAGGCTGGAATAGCCTGCCCGTGGGCGGGTACGCTCGATTCCGGGGGACAGTGAAAACAGGATTGAGGAGGTCTTGTCTAGACCGTACCGAGAACCGACACAGGTGTCCCTAGGTGAGAAGCCTAAGGCGTATCGGGTAACCGTAGGCGAGGGAACTCGGCAAATTAGCCCCGTAGCTTCGGTTTAAGGGGTGCCTGCGGTCTTATCGATGAGATGGGGTCGCAGGTCGCAGTGACAAGGGGGTCCCGACTGTTTAATAAAAACACAGGTGACTGCAAGCCCGAAAGGGTGTGTACAGTCACTGAATCCTGGCCAGTGGCGGTACCTAAAACCCTCGTTCAAGAGGGCTAAGGGCCGCTTAACGCCGGGAGTAACTCTGACTCTCTTAAGGTAGCCAAATGCCTTGTCGGGTAAGTTCCGACGTGCATGAATGGACCAACGAGGGCCCTACTGTCCCCGCCTACAACCTGGCGAACCCACGTAAGGTGGACGAACAGTCCATCAACCCCCATCGGGGAGAGAAGTCCCTGTGGAGCTTTACTGCAACTTGTTGCTGCGATACGGTTGCGGATGCAGAGCGTAGCCGGGAGCCGTCATGCACATCCTTTCGGGGATGTGATAGGCGCCAATGTAACACCGGCCTTCTGTGACTGTGTCGCTAACTACGCATAAGCGTAGGACAACGGCAGGCGGGCAGTTCGGCTGGGGCGGCACCCCCTCGAAAAGATATCAAGGGGGCCCAAAGATCGGCTCAGGCGGGTCAGAACCCCGTCAGAGAGGGCAAGGCCAAAAGCCGGTCTGACTGGATCTCTAAAAGCGTCAGATCCAGAGGCGAAAGCCGGGCCTAGCGAACCTCCATGTCCCCACTGTTGGGGGCTGGAGACGACAGAAAAGTTACCCCAGGGGTAACAGGCTCGTCGCGGGCGAGAGCTCCTATCGACCCCGCGGTTTGGTACCTCGATCAATAGATTTGGGGTATGACCGCAGCAATGCGGGTCAATAGCATCGGCTTATAACGGCGAAGCCCGACGCCTCATGGGAAGACGAGGCAGGGTAACGCCGTGGGAAGTCTGATGAGTTCTTTGCACACTGAATAAAGCGGGTGGCTTGCAAGACCAGTTCATTTCGCAAGTGAACAGTTATATACCATGAACGACATAAATTATACAATGCATTTCGTAACGCTGGTGAAGTTCAGGAAGAGGCTGACAAAGCAGGATTTCGCTGAGGAAGACAAGTTAGAGAAAGAGTTTGCCAAGAAGGGATTGAAGGTCAAGCACGATTTCTACACGCTTGGCAGATATGACAACGTAATGGTGATCGAAGCTCCTGATGAAAAAACTGTTGCATCGTTTCTGCTGAGGCAATCACACATAGTGACCACCGAGACGTTGGCGGCAATACCAAAAAATGAAGGAAGAAAGCTGGTCTAGGCTTCTCCGTGGACTCATCATGACCCCGTAACGACTGAGGCTGCTTGTAAAAAGCGGCCGATGAGATAGCGTTTGCCAGATTTCTTTTGGTAACGCTATCATACGCCGACCCCTCCATGTGCGTGGAGGGTGGAGACATAGTCTAACTCCGCCGGAAACGGCGGGTAGAAGTTGCGATGTCGGCTCTTCCCATCCCGGTCCTGCAGCAGGGGCCAAGGGTGGGGCTGCTCGCCCATTAAAGGGGAACGTGAGCTGGGTTTAGACCGTCGTGAGACAGGTCGGTCTCTACCTGATGGGGGCGGTGGTTGATTGAGGGGAGCTTGCTCCTAGTACGAGAGGAACAGAGCAAGGCGGCCTCTGGTATACCGGTTGTCCGACAGGGCACCGCCGGGCAGCTAAGCCGTTGAGGATAACCCCTGAAAGCATCTAAGGGGGAAGCCTTTCCCGAGAAGAATCAACCGCTCGCTTCCTGTTTCTGGCCGCAAGGCTGGGGACAGGGGCGAGGAAGGACTCCGATAAAAGATCGGGTTGATAGGACGGAGGTGTACGCTGGAAGTTCCGCAAGGAGCGACCAGTTCAGCTTGCCGTTACTAATCGTCCAACGCTCCCGTCAAACGGGGCGGTACGTAAGGGCGCAATTTTCCTATACATGGCGTGAAGTAATGATTCAATATTCATCGTAAGAAGTTAGGTTAAAATCTCTTTGACTCGTTGTCATAATGGATGAATCAATGAATTCGAACCCTTGTAGCTTTGAACATCTCGCGTTGAACTATTCAGCTTCGCCAACCTTTTATTGATTCTAGCATAAATCACGGCGTTACCTCGGTCCTATGCATCTCTTACCACGGTGGAGTGTTCTGACAAAAGTCGCTTAACGTGCACGATGCTGACCGTCCTATCCTGCGCTGAGAAGTCGTAGAACAGCTTCGAGGTGAGTTATGCAAGGTTGCTGAACTTCGGCCTTTTCTCGATGATCATCACATCAGGAACTCTGATTATCAGATGGCCGCCACCATTCTAGACCCTAACATATTCAAAGATGGCAGTAACATTGACCTTCCAGTACAAGAATCTTCCGACTAAAGGCCTGTCAGAGATACTCTTCCTAGTCTGGAAAGGCTCCAACTAAGATTGATACATGCCACGCACAGCTCCAACCCTGATTCTTCGGTACACAACGACTTCTTCAAGACGTTGCGCACCTAAGATTTAGCATATATGGACACCTTCTGTTCGAGAAGGTTCAAGCTTAGTATGGTAAACATCATGTGCAAAACAGTTGCCTTCATAACTTCGCTGGGAAATAAATCAAAGGTCAATCCTTCTGAGCGACAGCGAACCATAACCCTCCGCCAGCATGGTGAAACCTCAATCGAACAAATCCAGGCACCCTTAACATTTCTCTAAGTTGGCTCTTTGTAAAAAACTTCCCACCTTGTAACGCGAAGTCGAGCTGCATGGCATGAACGAGTTTATCTCCCCCATTTTCGACGCCTTCGTTCATTATCCCCTCACAGACAACAAGGATTCCGTTATGTCTGAGGGCTCTGTAACATCCCTTCAATATACCAAGCCTATCTTTGATGATGTATAGAACCTCTCCGATGTACGCAACATCGAACTCTTTGGAGAATTTAATCGATTCAGCTGTTGTGACATCGAACCTTACATTATTAAGGCCCAGTTCTGCCGCGCATCTTCTTGCCCTTTTAATGGCATCTACGTCGGGGTCGATTCCCAAAAATGAGGAATTAGGGAATTGCTTTGCCAACTTCAGGGACCAGTTGCCGGAACCTGAACCGATGTCAATAACCCTCGCGCCGGACTGTAAACGCCTGTGAAGCTCAACCTCCTTGAGGAGAATGAGATTTACGAATGCTGTGTGATCCCACAAAGTTCCTTCCTTGAAGGCGTCGCTGAGGTACTTCTGAGATTTCGGCACTTCCCCATCTCTGAAAAGATCATCAAATAAGTCATAATTGAGACTCCGCAGCGCCAGATACGATACCAACCCACCAATAAAACGCACATCATCTTCATGGTGTAGTAAAGGAGCCAATTCTCTGGGCATGAAATATTTCTTACCCTTCTTCCTGAGCAGACCGAGTGAATGGGCCGTATCGCACCATATAGATACAGGTTCTTTAGCAAGCCCTAATGACTCGGCTAATTCATCTCCGGAGATTGGTTTTGAACGATGTTCAAAAGAAGAAAATAATCTATACCTTCTGCCAAGATGGATTATCCATATCCTGTAAAACCCAAGAGCAGATTCCCATATATTCATGAAGTATCGATTCCATTCTGTTCCAACCTTTGACAAATCCACGAGTCGAGGCCCTTCGCAGTTTGAGACGTTTATAAGTGCGCCGAATTCAATTGGTTAAATCTAGAACTTGCTATTGAAAGGCTTTCTTGATGCCTTCAGTTGAAATAGTTCGTTACATTCAGGCGAATGAAAATCATACACCGATGTATTGATGAAGTAGCATTCTAGGCGAGCTCTACATGAAACACAGTAGAAACTCTCAGTACCCAGCAACGGTTGCCTGCCGAACAATTTGGGTAGTACCCTTGTAACTGGTGTCTGTCGGATTTAGCCCCGGGTTCAATCCTTGGAACCACCTAACCGGACTTAATGATGAGTATTAACTTTGACCGTTCACGGCCTGTATGTGAGGGAACGAAATCGAATTTCAGACTTGAGCTACACTCAGCAAGCTATGTATCTACTTCAAATTAAGCCAAGTCCACTACACTTACACTATCGATGACACCTACACTATCAATCATCAAAAGACCCACTGAGTTCCTTAGAAGCCGGGGGCATGATATCATTAGCAACGCTAGATAAAATTGTAGGCAAGATCCATCAACTCTATTATATGTATTAAATCTATACATAAACCCAACTGGTTATCAAGCTGGATGATCATCATGTGTATATACTAGCAGCACAATCAAACAATAGTGACTTTTGTTGAGTCTAACAGAAAGGAACAAGAATAAAACGAGTAAGAATTTTGGTTCCAGAGCTACCATAGTGAGTTATCCGGATTCATTTGCAAAGGAAGAAATCAAAGAGCTTGCTCTGGCAGCTGGCTATCAGGTGCAGGAGGTAATCACACAGAAGCAGATTGTGAAATCGGAATTCGGAGTGGGCGTTGGAAAGGCAGAGGAGTTGAAGGATATTGTCGAGAAGAATGGTTCCAAGACGATAATAGTTGATGAAAAGCTGACCTCTTCACAAGCCAACAACCTTTCGAAGCTGACTCATGCAGAAATTGTGGACAGAGAGCGATTGATACTCAATATATTCGCAAACAGGGCAGCGACTACAGAAGCAAAACTGCAGGTTCAACTTGCAGAGTTGAAGTACGAAATGCCACGTGCAAGGGATGATGTACGATATTCTGTAAAGGGAGAAAGGATGGGCTTTTCCGGTATGGGTGAAACAGCTGTCGACATCAGATTCAGAGCACTAAGGCGCCAAATGGTATTCATAAATCAAAAACTAAAGGGAATAAGAGTTCAGAGACGGCTTCAGAGAAGTCAGAGGCAACGGCTACACCTGCCATTTATTTCTCTTGCCGGGTACACAAGCAGCGGCAAGACAACCCTTTTCAACAAGCTCGCGTCCGAATCAAAGGAGGAATCACCAAATCTGTTTACAACACTCAACACCACCACTCGAGCCGTGAGGATATTTGATTCAGAAGTACTATTGTCGGACAGCGTGGGGTTCATCTCTAGATTGCCGACGTATCTTATAGAATCATTCAAATCGACATTGGAGGAGCTGGACCTGGCGGACCTGATTCTACTGGTGGTCGACTCAAGCGAAAGGTCAGAAAGCATCAAAATTAAGCTGGAGAGTTCATTGGATATTTTAAGGCAGCTCAATGTGGACCCTGCCAGAATCCTTCTTGTGCTTAACAAAATAGATTTGGTAACAGAAGATAGCATACCCATCTTAGAAAGTGAGTATACTGCACGTGGCTTCGGAATCGCCAAGATATCAGCGCTTCGAGGAGACGGCATACATCAGCTCAAAGTTCAGATCTCGGAACGAACCAGAACAAAGGTGGAAGCCAAATTAGATCTGGGTTATTCATGAGACACAGATGTACGGCGTTCCTGATCATATGTTAACCCATCACGCCCGCCCTCCATGATCATACCCGAACAAGTCTAAGGATTATCATCATCTTTTGTTATATTCAACTAAATTAATGGATTGATTGAAGCAGATTCTGACTAGATACTGTTAGAATTTTAACGGTTTATCTTTACACTTTGTGTATTATATAATAAATTTGAGAAGATATAAGACATATTTTCTAATAAACCAGACAACTTTTCGGATACTTTTGTAGCAAAAGGGGTTTTGTGAAAGGGTTTATTTCTTTCCTCTATTTTTTATAAATTGATGTTTCGGGCTTGCCTTGGGTTTGCAAAGTCTGTGCAGAGGCGTTCGATACCCGAGAGCTGGCTTTCGAGCATTTACTGAGGAGGCATAAAGGACAGCGTTGGAAGGGAATGATCAAACAGGTTGTACAGGCAAAAGGGGAAATCCCACTGGATAGATTTCACTAACCAAGGCGAACAATTCAAAATCAGCTGATCGTACAAAGCCAATTCAAGTATAGATATCCTTCGGTGGCGATTTTGCAGCAGAATTGCATTAAAGTTATTTCTGGTTGAAGAACGATTATAGTGTATGACATTATTGCTTTGACTGTCGTTTTCTTCATCTAAGAACCCTTAGTTGCCACTCTTGGAACGACATCCCTCCCCGTAATAATCCCAACAATCTTTCCCTTATATTCAACAAGGCAACAATCACAATCAAATACCGATCACTCGGAGTTGCTGTTAGTATAACCTCATGACAAATTTGAGTACATTTACTTGTAACAGCATATGCATGTTAATGGTGTAGGTCTCGGCGCCATCCTGTTTACACGATAGTCCATGAGTCAGTCGGACGCACTATTCAATTATGTTTCAACTCCTTGGTATGACAGTAGCATATCAACAGCGTAGCGATTGATACTGCTGCATTGCTATTTACCTTGAATATAATGCATGTGGTGTACAAAGATTTTACAACCTTCTCTACCGATCCTCGCCGAAGGGGGTTTTACAATAAACCAAGTAGGCTCGGTATCTGTGCCTTATCGGTTTACGAACTCCACGCTTAATATGAATGGTTTTTGTAAAAATATCGCTTTGTAAGACATCATCTATCGATACTAGCATCGGATCGAAGGCAATGGTGGCCATACGATTTCTGAACGAAACTTGTACATCAAATACACCCGGTATGTTGATTAACGCCCTTCCGATTCGTGACGCACAGCGCTCACACGTCATCCCTCCTATCCTCAAAGTAACTTTTTCAATTGGACTCGTACACAAGGTTCCAACCTCTGTGATTATTCTACACAGCAACTCATTGCATCTATATTTCGCAGAAAGGTTTGTGCAGTTAATTTTATTCCTTCAGCCAAGGTGGGGAAGACATGAGTCGTATCAATTATGTCTTTGAAGGTAAGACCATGCTTTATGGCAATCGCACCTTCTAGCACGAACTCTGTGGCAAAAGGAGCTAGCACGTGCAATCCCACGATCTTCCCGTTATTTGGATCTATTATTAGCTTGGCCATTCCGTCGGTTTCGCCAAGGATTTCGGCTTTCGGTACCTTGTCAAACTCCAACTTCCTGCAGGAGCATGCGCCGGTCTTTTTGACATATTCATCTTCAGTATATCCTACAGCCGCAATCTGGGGATTAGTAAAAACAGCCCAAGGTGCGGACAGGTAATCCACTGTCGCACTCATCCCCATTATGTTGGTTGCGGCAATTACCCCCTCCCTTGCGGCGAGCGTCTCCAACATCAATCTTTTTGAAATACAATCCCCTACAGCGTAGATCGTGCTGCTGGTCGTCTTCATGGTTTTGTCCACCTTGATGAAGCCTCTCTGATCTGTTTCCACTGAAGCCTTTTCCAAGGAGAGTTCATCTGTGTTTGGTGCCCTCCCCGTAGCGACGAGTATCTCATCAACCTCGATTTTGGATTTACCCCTCTCAGAAACAACCTCCAGTGTTTTGACACCGTTGACAGAGTCAACCCTGTTTATTCTAGCCTTGATTTGAAACTTCATCCCTTCCCCCGACAGCTTATTCTGAAGCATTTCCGATATCTCAGGTTCCGCCGCACCCATAATCCGGGGCAGCGCTTCAACCACAGTTACTTCTGATCCGAAATGCAGGAATGCCTGGCCGAGCTCGAGGCCGATAGCACCACCCCCAATAACCGCAAGCCTTTTTGGCATCTCATCTAGATTCCATACAGTATCGCTCGTAATGTAACCCGCCTCCTTCAGCCCTTCTATAGGGGGAGCCGTCGGTCTGGAACCGGTTGCTATAATCACATTCCTTGCCTTGAGTGTTTTTACATTAACATCCAGCACCTCGACTTCGGTTGATGATCTGAAACGCCCTTTGGCTTCGTACACATCTACGTTGGGATACGATGCAAGGACCCTCTCGTATTTTGTTTCCCTGAACCCTTTTACCAGTTTGCGTACCCCATCCATGACGGTTCGGAAATTTAAGTTTGGACGAACAGCACCGACTCCAGGGAAAACTGGGTGCTGGGGATAGAAATATCTGTGGGAAGATTCCAAAAGGTATTTTGAAGGAACACAACCCACGTTCACACAGGTTCCTCCCAGGGGACCAACTCCTACCATGGCAACCTTCGTCTTACCTTCGCTCAATTCGCTAGCTTTGATTGCTGCAGAAAAAGCACCGGCCCCTCTACCTATGATAAGTATGTCATAATATTTTGTCAACTATTAACACCGTGTCTGATGATCCAATATAACATTTGGTACATCTAAAGCTACCGGTGCAGATGACCCGTTACTCTCATTTCATACATATCAGCGCAGTGTGAGCAGCAAAAGGTATACTTCACCTGATGTATCTCCCGCACGTAGACATTATCCTTCTCCACCTTCGCTCCACATAACTCACATGTTTCTGACATCTTCATACCACTTGAAGTACTATTGGATACAATGGTATTAATTCAATGCGCTTTATTATAACAAAGCAACGGTAACCTTTGGCTTACTCTAGTGGAAGCGAAGCCCCTCAATTTATATCTTAATGTCAATATATTTGGCGAATTCTTTCTCTCTCTGGCAGCATCTCGAATATCCGGTTATAATTAATTTTGCTTAAACCTCGCTTTTAAAGAAGGTAGAACCGGGTCATATAACAAAACGGTTACGATCAAGCTTGGCTGGCCAACTACAACACTGCCCTTACATTTCTATGCCTATTTCCTTGTTAAATTTTTTGGTTCACGTAAATGCAACAAACCAATTCCCATTCATTCTTTCAGCATTTGAGGAGCTATGACCAAGAAACGTAAAACATAATTCTGAATGTTAAACATGTTTCTATATATAGACACAATATTCGTTAACCTGTCTTCCCGAAGCTTTGTGCATTAAGGCCGCTTGCTAAATTGTGGAGCGTAGCTAAAGAGATGGCATTCGATTCCAAACCATCCGTGGACCTAGAGGAAATCAATCCTTGCTGTTATTTATGGAAGACATATTCTTAGAAGCTTCCTTTTGGTGTAAACGATAGAAACAACCATCAACAGAGCCACGATCAAATTCGTAATAAATGGATAGCCCCAGACCAGATCATATAGGACGCCGGAAGGTATGATCGCACCAAATAAAATAGCACCAACTGGCATTGAACAACATCCACCCGAAAATATTGCAGGTATGATAGCTAATATACCCATTGAACCAGCTTTTTTAAAACGAGAGGCTCTAAGACCAACGACCATCAAATTTACACTAATGGAAAACATAACAGCTAGCAGTACAGAGAAGAATAGTGGTCCATAAATTAGATTCAGTTCAAGATGACCTGTTATATTCCACGCAAACCCAGCGTTGTAGAGACCGGAGAGACCTCCTGAGGGGGGAATGAAACGGATACTTGGTATATGGTATTCAGCCATTATCTTTGAAACATCAATCTGTGAATAGAGAAGCCATCCACCTGACAAAAAATAAACCAACCAGTAGCCTATCCCTGTAAAGGTCGCAAGAAACCTCATTTTCTGTGTATGGAATATTAGTTTAAAAAATGGAAGGTTTGCGTAGCGGCCTTCAACCATATCGCGTCACCAGTCGTGCTACAATCGTCATATTTCTTGCATCATTTTGAGGTATTGAGTACACCTCAGCCTGGATACCATAAGACATCGCACTCAAAAGGGACACTACTCCTTCCAAAACACGCATCCATTCGCCAGTCTGCATCCGAGGATCCTTATTAGCCTACTTCTTTATTTATTATCCTTAAGCGATGAATTACTTTATTTCCTTGTGGTAAGAACAGTTTAAGACCTATCTTAAACAGCAAATACTACATTAAGCTTATACCAACATCCATATACGGTGGCAAACTCCCTTGCGTGCTATCTTAACTAAATTTTTACAACCCAGATCGTCAAAGAGAGACGCTTGGCGCTGATGTTGTGGAACAATCAGGTTCATACGGACTCGTTCTTATCAGTAGAGGCAATCGTAGGGATTTCAACAACAACTAATGCAATGCAACGGTAGCAGGGGATACCTCCCTTTTTCCAAGCATGATGCAAAACCGTTCAAAATTGTCGCTTGGAGTTAGCTTGCCGAAGACAGGATGCTTTGTATGTTTGAAATCATGTTAGCACCGTTGGCGATAATAATTCCGTTTTGGTTGATTAGATAATAAATATCGAGTTCAGCTTGCGGGTTATAGGTGTAGGTCGCAGATTGGGTGGTGGTTGCAAACAACCAGCCCTGAGTGGAAGATCCTGCAGCATACTGTTGGGCAAATTGATTGATGGTGGGTCCAGAGTATCCAAGATCATCGTATGATTCAACTGTAAGCACAATAACCCCTTCGGCACGTAACTGCGAATAGAACTGAGTTGCGAGCAGGTCTGCACCCTGCTGACATCCAGGACACCATGTGGTAATAAACCAGAGAAGTACCTTATGGCCGGAGAACTGGTCAAGAGTCACCGTGCTTCCATTTGTCAAATAAAGTGGTATATTAGGAGCAACGTCCCCGACGTTTATTCCAACACCCCCAACACTGTCCTGATGATGGTCGTTCGAAAAAGCCAAGGCTACCCAGGATACTGCCACCACAATGATGGCGAATACACCAACAAGAATAATTTTCTGTTTGGCCTTCTTCCCCAACCGTTTGCTCTTGGCTCCAAAGGCATTTCTTTTAGAGGAGTTCTTGTTCTTAACCGACTCCAACAATTCAGGATGTTTTGATACATTATGCTGATGCAGGGCGCCTTCGGAGCCAAAACTTTTGTCACATTTTTCACATCTTGGCATCTTCAGGTCACTTTGTTAGCGCAACACGAGATGTTACGGCTCAGATAATGAACCGAAATCAAAAGAAGTATCAGGGAAAGGGCATAGAAATATCCATAATTGAACTCGAAGAAGGCCTGGATTCGTGGCGAAATAGAATAAAGTACTGGGGTTGAAACGCCTGTTAACGCTATCAGTGAAGGGATTAACGGTGTACAACACAGCCCGTTCACAAGGCTGGCCAGAATCGAGCCAACTGTGAGGTTTCTTCGTGAAGACGTTTTGATTCGGTAAGCGTATACATTGAGGGTAAATACCAAACTTATGAGCACGCCAAAGCTGATTGCAAACACCACCTGAAGCGGTGTTATAAAATATATAGCGTAAAATACCAAACCTCCATCAGGCAATGAGGGGAGCAGAAAGAGGTAAAGGGTGCAGATCAAAACGGAGAGCAGCACCAACATCATGAGGTACCTCTTTTCTGAAATCAGAATACTCAGTGCATTGAATTCATATTGTATCAAACTTTGTTTTACTTTCATTCACTGCGTACCCCCTGAAGTCATTCGCTGCAACAACCATCAACTTGCGGGTCAACTGTGTATGAGCGTTTATTACGCTTCCTAGTCATGGCTATCACAGAGACGATTCCAACAATCAGCAGAGATGCCAAAATGAACACAAGAAACCTTTGATCTTCTACGTACCTCAACGCCACAATTCCTCCACCCGATAGTGCTATGGGTAACAAGCCACAGCATACAAGCATTGTGAATACAAGAGCCAGGGACTCTCGAAGAGTGGAAGGGTGGTCTTGTTGTTGGTTTGTCATATCAATCAAAGGCAGAAACTCACGTGGCAACTCTGATTTCGGACCAGGAGAAAAAGAGATAAGGATTCTGCTTTAACGAAGCAATAAATTCGTCCGAAACCCACCTATAGTTAAGGAAATCATCATGATTCATCTAATTGAAAGTATGAAAACATATCTCTGACCTATCAGAGAGAAGGTGTGTTTGAAAAGAGTAATCGTGCAGCTTACGTTCAAATCAATACATGAGGTATACGGTTGATGGTCAATTCTACAACAATCATTTTGGCAGGTCTGGCTATGCACGAGTGGGGTGCAGCCTTCTCTCTTTGAACGCCTGTGCACAATCCTTCCCCGAGAAGTAATATCTACCCCCATCAATATATTCAATGATTGGTTTGCCGTAAATCAGACAATCACAGAAATCGCACTTAAATTGTAAGGAAGCGTTAGGCTTGACTGCAGCACCATACTCTTCCTTAAGGATCTTTGTAATAACGAATGAAGATGCGTTAGACAATCCAAGCTCTACATGCGCGTATTTAGCAACAAATTCACCCAATTGATGAAGATCGTCTACTTCAACCTCAAGTAACATCTGCTTTTCACCTGCAACAAGATACGCCGCCCTAACTTCATTTATATCCTTGACCTTTTCCAAGATTCCGTCCACGTTTCCACCGACAGGCTGTGCAAGCACGAACGCCCTGGTCCTACCCCATAACTTTTCCGAGTCCACTATTGCAGTGAATTTCCTTATTACACCAAGTTCCATTAACTTGTTTATTCTATCCCTTACGGTGGGTAGACTTATCCCCACTTCTCTGGCGATATCCTTGTACATCATTCTTCCGTCCCTCTGTAACAATTCAAGTATTCTTGCATCTATATTGTCCAGTTGTAGAGACATAGTTTACCCTCCTCAAAAATTCCTTCTTGATCTGTGTTGTAACCGGGTGCTCGGAAACTTGTACAAAACATATTCATTGTTTCAAAAATTCGGCCAACACAATTAACAAAGAGAAGGATTTGTAGAGGCATGCAACGGTTTTGATGGTTGAGAGGGTTCGACCAGTCATACAAAACCTTATCATAATTAAATCCATCCATGTTAACCTTTATAATATGAGCATATTTACGTCTTATCTCTTCATAAATAAAGACATTTATCATATTTATTTCAGTCGATGAAACAAGCTTTGGGGATTCTAGGATATTGGTTGTAACATCGTTGGAAAGATTATAATCAATGATGAAACAGAACTCAGTCTTGGAACAGATAGCAAATATGTGTAAAGATAACTAACTTTAAGAACGAAATTGAGGTGCATACCTTCATTTATTAAATGGCTATTCTGATATTTGACACCAACTTAACTGGACGCCATGAAGGTCTACTTGTGTGGTAAAAACGGATGCTGTCCGTCGGTAGAGGTGCTAAACGATCAGATCCTCATTGGCGAAGATAACAACATATGTGTTCTGTCCAGGGAACAGTGGAATGACTTGGTGGACAAAATAAGGATAGGAACCCTACAGAAGGTATGATCTAAAGGAAGAGGATAATTCTATGCCTGACGATGCTACCGAGTGCTGTAGGGTTACTTTTCCAAAGGCCAAGGGTAGATGTCCGTCCTGTGGAGCTGTGGGAAAGAGTGTGTCATCCTTCACTGTTTCTCTTTTCCTGCGAGACCCCACGCTTTACCTTCATGAAGAAAGCCTTCCACCCGGCAGTTACTATATGTGTGAAGTAAGATCCTGCCCTACGGTTTACTTCACTGACAGGGGGATGCGGTTCAATAAGACAGATATTCGGGTAAAGGTCTGGCAAAAGGAAGATGATCCAAAGGTACCTGCGTGCTACTGCTTTGGTAATTCTGTTGCAACGATCCAAGACGAAATCATCCAAACAGGCAACACAGACGTAATATCAAGAATAGGGGCGGAGGTACGGGCGGGGAATTGCAGATGCGAAGTGACAAACCCTCAGGGTCAATGTTGCCTTGGAAATGTAGCCAAAGCAGTCAAGATCGCCAAAGAAAACCTCACCCATCGGGTTCCTGTTGTACATTCCAACAAGACAAACGTCGGTTTGAGCGAGTCTAATCTTTAGTTAAACATACAACACCAACACAATTATGCACAAGCTCTTTAATTAACCAGAGAGATGACTCGTTACAAATACTGCACAGATATCATTGCATGCAAGGTATGTGGTCAACAAGCATCTGATTTCATTCATGTTGAGCTAAGAAGTGCAGGAATCAAAAGGTCAAGAATCTGGCATTATGCAACACCATGTGGCCACAGGCAACTGATCCGAGGCGGCAGCTGTCCGGGTCGTCTACAATGGCTGACCTCTTTGGGATACTGGGTATCACTAGTTCGATGTCTTCTGGGGTAGTTAGTGGCAAGAACAGAGTTTACCATTCGGTGTGGACCAGATCGATAAGGTCGTTATGGACATAGAAACCAACGCAAGCTATTCCGGTGGTTTGAAACAGTACGCAGCCTCTGGCGGTGATATGGGTATTGGATCGTTGATGGGTCACAAAGTAGTTTCGATGGACCCACCATTGGTCCTTGACGGCTCTCAGATTCAGAAGCAGCTACAAGTACAAATTTCGGCTCCTTGATCCTCGCTTCTCCACCATAACGACGCCTCATTCATGCTAGTTATCCAAGTTTCTAAATATAATGTTTACATAACACACCCTGAGTTAAATTTATCAGAACTTTATATCGAAAATTTTGATTATAAAATTTGTAAGAAAACTTCCCAGGTTGTCGAAAGCCACGTAAATCTTGAGGCAGGCCCCCGAGATTGGGGATGTGGGAAACCGAGGGTGGGAGCAAAGTTTCCTACCCTGATCTATATAATGAAAACGGGTCTAATTTATACCCAATCTTTTCTTGATTTTGTACACCAAACCCTTTTCGTATCGAACTGTTTTGGCTCTTGAGCGCCCCTTTCGAGATTTCTTCCTTCCTCCTTTGATGAGCGTATTTCTTCTAATAGAAGCAATATGTTGACGATTATTCGAACTATATGCGGTAGACTTCTCATCGAGCCCCATCTTTTCTTCACTTTTGGCAATGCCACCATCAATCTGAGATCTTTTACCAAGTATGAACCCCAAATCTAGCACAGTGAGATCACCATCCCCATCCAAATCGGTGCTTTCGAGCGTTCCTCTGCTTTTATGAATATCATAAATTAGTTTAAGATACTTTCCTTCTACAACCCGTGGTATATCATCGCTATCTTTTCTTTTAACCTTGACCCACCAATAATATAGGTCCCTGTCCGCTTTAGAAAGATTGCATTCCCTGCAAACCGAAATCAGGTTATCGGCGGAATCAGGCCCGCCCTTGGAGATAGGAATAACATGATCAAAATTAGTCCCTGTAGGCGAGTTGCAGTACGCACATGAACTTCCTCTTAAGACGGCACGCTTGTGTTCTCTTGTTAAATTGCTCCAGCTTATTCTGCCTTCTTTCAACGCATTAAACCTGTTCATGATGAACCCATAATTTTCGCGCAGGCCTGCCTGCTTGGCGATTAACTTGGCGTAACGGTAGAAAATTAGATCTCTAATCGTTTTCACGGCAGGAGGGGGCATCCTCTAATTACCTTGATGCAGGTAGATGCCTAAAGTGACTCAAAAGTGTTTTGCAGTACGATGGGTGCGACCTGAATTGAAACCAGATGTTACGAAGAGGCTTTTGTGTTATGGCATATCCTCATATAGGTTGGTGATTTAACGTACATAGTACGATGCTCCGATAACAAAACGCATTCTTACCAAATTCGAGTAATAGCTCTAGAAATTCTTCTTTTAACGAAGGACATATATCCATTCAATAATCGTTACGAGCAGGCAGGATGATAACCGCAGTTATCTTTGATTATGGCGGGACACTTGTCTACCCAAGGGATTCTTGGGAAAGGATCAAACCAAGGGCAGTTTATGAAACATATAAGGCTCTGTACGATAACGGATTAAAGATGTCCTTAGAGGAATTTATTTCGTTCGAAGAATCATTCTTTGACGAATACAGTAAACTCGAAGCCGAAGAGAAAATGGACGTTCCCGACATAGAGAAGTACGGCAAGCTGGTCGAACAGCTCTTTCCTGAAAAATCAAGGGAGTGGTGGGAATCGTTAGCGAAGACAATTACAGCGGTTTTTTGGAGTGTGGTGATAAACAACTACGATGTCAGAACAGATGCGCATCAGACGTTGGAAACGTTAAGATCAAGGGAGTTCAAGATGGCTATCATATCCAACCATCATAATCATGAGGCATTAGTTGGACATCTGAAGGGAATGGGTCTGGATGGATTCTTTTTCCCGATAATTTCGTCATGCCAGTTTCCATTTAAGAAACCAGATTCAAGGATATTCAATGTATGTCTGGACATTTTGAGGGTGAAATCGAGTAACGCCGTGTATGTGGGCGACACTCCCGACATTGATGTAGTTGGCGCAAAGCTAGCTGGTATGAAGTCAGTCCTGATAAGAGACCCGTTAAAGGAGGGCGAGACCTTTGCGATGCCTGACAGAATAATATCGAATTTGAGTGAACTAATAAGTGTAATACCTCAGCTCTAGCTCCTATAAGGAGGCTCAGACAGCCGCATACTTTTCGTCGATCTCGGATGTACGGTATATCAAGCCCTCCCTTACCAGAGTTTGTAAGGATTGCTCGAATATAGAGTCGGATATCTTCGAGAAGCTTTGTCTCATTTCTGCCTTTATTGAGTTTGGATGGTCAAGAATGAATCTCAATAACTTCTTGGCGGTCGGACTAAGATACTTGGACTTTTGCTCGCTGGACTCGTCCATGAATCTTATGTCCTTATCTTCCCATAATTCGAAGATGGATCGTCTGGACTCAATAAAATATCTAAGTGCCTCTCTTATCATGGCTACATTAACCACGGTCTTACCATCGGCTCTGGCAAGCGCCTTCGCTAGATGAACAATCGCCCTTGGTGTCCCATAATCCGTATCGAGGTCGATCAACCCAGAATAACCCTCTGAGTCATATTCCCTTCTAAGTTTGACAAGTTCGTTCACCACGATTTTGTACGCATTTTCTGAGGCGTATAAATCAAGCACAGGTCTGTTAAGATGGGATACTATGAGGTATTTTGCGAGGTCAAGGCTGCATCTCCTTCTTCCTGTTGGGATATTGAAATCTTCGGCCACAAAGCAAGGAAGGTCCGAGTATTTTATCCAGACTTCCTCTACGCTTTTGGGGGCTAACTTCTCAGCCGCTATTCCAACAGATACTTCTGCGAGACTTTTACTACCATTCTGCCTTGACAGCGTAACTTCTCTACTCTTTTGGATCCTGGAACCGATACAATTTATGATATCCCAGGGGAAGGGCGAGAGCTTGAATTTGCCAGCACTGCCAGCATCAACCTCAATCGTTGTCTTCGACGTCAGGTCATCCGGCAACACATCAACCACGTATTCGAGTAATTGTGCCTGAGGGGTTACGAACCTTTCCTCAAGTGGTAAAAGAGTAGCTGTGAGCCCACCTATTCTGAACATATCAGAAGGTGAACTTGTCAGAGAAATTATCAGGTCCTTCAAAAGTTGAGGAGGAACGTCGGACCTTTCACCCAGTAGACCGGTCGCAGCTTCACTTATGCTAATTTCCTGTTTGAGATTTTCTACATCAAGTTTAGACTGCTTGATACTCTCGACCATGATCTCATCTGATACAAGCAAACCGTGTTTTTTGGATAATATTCGATAACCTGAAAGCTCAACAAACTCGTGGTCAGCTGGAAAATATCGACAGCCTTCGGCGTTACAGAGAACACCATAATTAAATGCCAAGCCAGGCCTGAGTATGAATTTCCTTCCGCCCACCCTCGAAACATAACCTTGAATATTGACAAAAGGGGCATCCCGTAACGACCTGTTGAACGCCTCCAGTAACCTGATTTCCGTTTCTGCATAATCACGTTTCCACTTGCGCCTATCTATCCCCGGCCACTCGTAGGCGTATTCATTTTCCAACATTCTTTCCTTTATCAAGTAATCCCAGATGTCGGGCAAGGATATCTTCCACTGGCCATGGGAGGAATATATGTCTTGACAATGCCTCAACCCCTTTAGGGCAATTATAACATCGGTCTTTACACAAAATAGGTTCTATACATTTTGTATAGACTATATAATGAATAAGTTGAAAGCCTCTATAAATCACCTTTCGTTTGCTGTTTTCGATGCCCAAGGTCCTGTTCAAATGTTCCCTATGCGTACAGGTGTTTGAGACCATCGAAGATGCAGAGATGCATGAAAAGCTTGAACACGCCACGGTACAAACTCTAGATAACTTTGTCACTGCACGTTAGGTCTTTTCAAACAGGCATGGACCTTATACAAACCAACCCACTGAGATCATTTGTGACAATCATTATGCATATTCTCAATGCTCATACATGTACTCCATAATATTGCGTACTTCCGTTACGATCTTTTTACCCAATTGGATTTTCACCAATTCAAGCCCAAGATCAATGGAGGAAGATATTCCACCAGCCGTGGTGATCCTACCACTTCTCACAATGCGCTTAGTAGATACTTTTGCACCATAATCCTTTAGCCTTGAAAGATAGTTATGATGAGTCGTAGCAAACCTGTTGTTGAGCAAACCAGCCTCGGCCAAGACCAGCGCCCCCGTGCAAACAGACCAGATGGGTTTGCCTCTGTCGTAGGCCTCCTTTATCCAGACGAGCATGTCTTTGTCTTTTATCAGTTGTGTCACACCGCTATTTGTAGATGCACCTCCGCCAGGCATGAACAGCAAATCGTAATCGGACAGATTGAGCTCGTATAACTTAACATCTGATTGAACCCTCATCCCACCGCTGCAGATTATAGGATCATCTTCAGTACCGGCTATTGCATATTCGAAATATTTCGTTTTCATGACTCTGTTAGCAACGGCCAGAGGTTCGATGAAACCAACAAAATCAAGTTCCTCGACTCCGGGGAACACGCAAATTAACACTTTCAATACAAAATCACAGATCATTCGTGCATGTTAAAGTTTTCTCTTTCAATAATCGAAGCTAAATCCATGGCCAAGTCATAAGGGTGCTTGTTCTACTTGGCAGACGGATCCCAGGCCTAGAAAACGGATATATTTAGTCTCTCATAACACTCATGGTTTGGATATGAATATGGAGTTCGCCAACCATGAGAACAAGGCAAGTGTTTACGAATACATAGACAAACATAGAGGGGAGCATCTTGAAAAGCTGAAAGAAATCATCAGGATCCCCAGCATCGCTGCTGAGAATCCCGAGGGTGTACGCAAGTGTGCCGCCTACCTGGAGAACGAGTTCAAAAGACTAGGTTGTAGGGATGTAGAAATTTACGAGACAAGGGGGCAGCCTGTTGTATACGCAAACTATGATGCAGGAGCCCAAAACACCCTGGCCGTATATCTTATGTACGATGTAAAACAAGTTTCGGGTGAGAATTGGACACTGATAAAGGACCCATTCAGTCCTGAAGTTGTGCCGATGCAACCCTTCAATGGAGTTCTTGTGGGAAGGGGAGCAACTAATAGCAAAGGTCCTCTCATGGCGTTCCTTAACGCTCTTTTCTCGATCAGGGAGAGCGGGTTCGAGATACCGGTTAATTTGAAGTTTATTGCTGAGGGGGAGGAGGAACTTGGAAGTGCTCATTTGATGGATTTTATCAAGGAAAATCTGGACAGATTAAGAGAGGCGAACGCCGTCTTTTCCCCGAGCGGATCACAAAGCATCAAGGGGGATGTCACCCTGTCTCTTGGCTGTAAGGGCGTGACAGAATTCGAGCTGGTGTGCTCCGGGAAAAGCTGGAGACGAGGTCCTATTGAAAGGGGAATCCACAGTAGCATGAATGCGATAGTCGAAAGTCCTGTTTGGAGACTCGTGCAGGCTCTCGCATCAATGACCGATCCCAGCGATCCTTCAAAAGTTTTGATAAACGGATTCTACGACAATGTAGCACCACCAACTAAAGAAGACCTTGAACTCATAGACCAGCTGGCGAAGGTCTACGATGAGGAAGCCGTAAAGCGAGCAAATGGCATAGAGCATTTCTATAAGGACCTGCACGGTAAAGAGCTTTTGATGAAGGCTTTCTATACCACCACCCTTAACATTCAGGGATTATACGCTGGGTACACCGGCCCGCTTTTCAAAACTGTATTACCTGAAGCAGCCGTAGCCAAGCTGGAATCAAGACTCATCCCGAATCAAACTATGACGGAAACGGTAGAAAAGGTGCGTAAACATCTGGACGAGCATGGATATTATGATATTGAAATCAGGGAATATCCGGAGGCGAACGGAGTGGACGACTGGTCGCGAACCGACCCGAAGGCTGGCATCGTCAAAAAGACTATTGACGCATACAGGGAAGCAGGATTCGAACCGCAGGTTTGGCCCTTCATGTTAGGAAGCGCACCAAGATATATGTTCACAAAACCACCTCTCTCTCTGCCCTTTATCGGTGCAGGTTTGGGGCATGGGGCCAGGGCGCACGCCCCCGATGAATACTACGTCGTGGAAGGCAATGATAAAGTAAAGGGGCTGGCTGAAACAGAAAAATTCTATGTTAGTCTGCTGATACATTATTCAAACGGTAGGCTGAATTGATCAACATTGTGTAGTATGGCACATTCATGGGGCTCTGGCTGAAACAGTAGCTGAACGCCATCTAACATCTTCTAACTTGAAACGAAAAACTCACATTATCGAGGACGTTTATATTTTGAATTTGCCAAATAGAGACAAACCTAAACTTGGTTCTTATCCAAGACTAAGACCAAAAGACCCACAGCATTGCCATTGGGATGTTAACCCACCAATGGGGCGGCTGTCTTGACAAGCTCTGATTCAACATCGAACTTGGTTTGCCTTGGATTAACAAAATATATTCTTTCGTTGGTAAAGCTGTTTGGTTGTGCATCAGCCAATGCATTCGCATAAATTACAAGTAATCCGTCCAGCTTGGCTGCCTTCTTGCTATTGACTAGCATATCAATCATATCTTCGTCTAATTGAAAAACTGGTGCTAAGGCCATCAGAGCAAACTTCTCTTTGGACTCCTTTCTGAGCAAAAGGGCGTTCCAATAGGTAATAATTTCTCCTTGGTCCAAAATAGCATTCCTCCGTACATCCAGCCCCTTCTTCTCTAGGTACGAACATAGCGCCTCAAGCAATAGGAATGTAGACATTATGTCCTGCTTTATCGCGGCAAGGAGGGGTGCCGGCTCATACCTCTTTATTCTGACGTACGGTTCTTCTCCCGATTTGTAGATTCTGTTGCAATCTTTGCACACGTATACTGGCGTGGCAACATCAAAGTAGGATTTACACGTGCGGCAAACGAAAGTAGGATCACCTATTTTACAGTCGGAATAAATCGAATAGATACCTTCCTTGCATCTTGGACAGATCAGTTTGTCTGGGTTGCCGAAGGCGCCCTCTATATCTCTGTAGCCGCATTTGTGGGTTATCGTCTTACCGAAAAGCACATCAAGTGAACCACAAGACGGACATTTTTGCGTAAGTTCAACATTCAAACTGAAGCAATCAACACAATATCGCGTTATTGTTTCCTCAGATATTAGTATGTTCTGATTATCCAAAAAAGACAGTGCATTTACAATATCCGATTGAGGTACAGGGATTTCATTTTCAAAGGCCGGATGAAAAAAGTAATGATTAGTATATTTTTCATAAGAAGAGACTACATCGGTGAAATCGTCTTCGGCAAAGCCCTTGAGTATATATCCAAGTGCGAATTGAGTACCGGGTGAGAAGTAGGGCAACTGCATGTCATTACACCATAGCTTGGGTATTAATTGTTTTTGGAAGACTTATTGACATCATCTCACAAATGAACCCGTTGTGTCCTCACCATCTCTGGAATTCTGACTCTTGTTTCTGAGGCGATCATCCTTTTGATGCACATATGGTTTCTGCCTCTCATCCACATCAATCTCATCTCCGAAGCAGGGGATACGCCATCACCAACCGGCTACCGTTCACCATTCTAGCATTGCTTGTATCTTTGTTTGCCGCCTCGCTCTTTTCAACCGGAACCTCCCCTGCCTATTCCAGGCCAGAGTCTTATTCAGGGTTCGGACGTCTGCTTTACATACGACCTACCCAACCTTCGGCTGGTTTTATTCGGCTCAATGTTAATAATATTCTTTCATATTTAAGTCAAGATAATTCAGGCTGAAGCATATGAGCTTGCGCCTGACGCATGGTCAAACGCGTTCCTGAACAGTATTTTCACTGAAATTACCGTTTAATGTCACAAATTATCATACATTAACAAGCGTAGAAACGGGGGAGCGTTTCAGTTTCCTCCAGCACCACATGCACAGAAACCAAATTCATCCACCCTCGACCCGCATATGGAGCATATTTCATCAGTATAGACAACCTCTTCCGCGCTTTTTCCCCAGATGCTGGTATGAATGTCATCACCATGGTCTGCGGCAGTTTCGCTCATGTTTATTATCTATGAACGAGGTTATTCTTAAGCAATACCAAGCTTTCTGACCTGCTTCGACCTTATTGGCCTAATATGTCGCCTGTAGCTCTAACAGGCTTTGTTAATTCTAATTCTTCAGTATGAAATTTTTTACGGTATTGAGATACAGCCTAGGTCTCTCCCACATAGTGAGGTGGGAGGCGTTTGGGAAAACCTTGATCTGGGAACCCTTTATCTCATTATGGATGATTTCTGCCACCTTTGGCGTAACTTCATCATACTCACCAACAGTAATGAGGGTTGGAACCTTTATGGCACTTATTTTGTCCGTAATATCAAAATCTTTAATGGTGCCGGTGATTGTGAATTCGTTTGGCCCATTCATGATAGGGTAAACCCTTCTGCTTGCAGCATATTCCAAAGACTGCATCACCTCCTTGGGCCATTCATTCAGGCGAAGCAAATGTCGTTTGTAAAACAAATCCACAGCCTTTTGGTATTCAGGGTTGTTATAATCCCCCCTTGACTCATACTTGGTCAGCACATCCTGCACATTCTTTGGCAGCTCGGATCTGAGCCTGGCCATCTCCTTCGCTGCGAATGGGACGCTGGACAAACCACCAGCCACTATCAAACCTCGAAGCCATCTCTGGTATTTGACAGCGTAGGCAAGTGCCAACATGCCACCGTACGAACTTCCATACAGGTAAACCTTTTCATTGCCAAAGGCGGCATTTCTTACACCTTCTACTTCTTCAACTGCATATTCAACCGTGAATTTGGCCACATCAGAGGGTTCCTCGGACCTCCCACACCCAAACTGGTCATAAAATAGAACAGTCATGCCATAATTTGAGAGCTTGGCAAGTGGTAACAAATAATCGTGCGACATCCCTGGTCCACCATGAAGTGTGAGAACCTTTCTGCTACCCGAACCCACCTTCTTATAGTATAGCTTGAGGCCGTTAATCTTGAAGTAACCTTCAACCACCTTCATAACAACACCAATCTACTATATGAATCTAGACCGCTGGTGCTTGGACGACTTCGATCGTTCTTGAACGTCTTGCAAGGATGTAAATAATGCCGACTATACTCCATGCTGCGAACAGATAGGCAGCAACAATCACCGGCGTGCTGATTGAGATGAATGTGCCGTAAAAGACGTACATCAACGCTGCTATTGTGATGACTGCGAGCGCTATATTGAGGATCCCCATAGGAAGATTTCTTTTACGCCTGATTACAGGTAGCGCCGCATTAACTATCATATGTACAAGCAGAGTACCAAGTGTAGATACAACACCAGTGAATAAGAAGGCGTTAAAACCTCCACCGCCAAGGAGAGGCACTGATATTGCAGCAACTGCGGTCGCTGCAATAACAGTCACTATGGCAGAAATATGTGGAGTTTTGTGCACATCATGAACTGCGGAAAGCCTAGATGGGAGAACCTTATCTCTTCCCATCGAGAAGATAACCCTTGAAGCACTATTCGTAAACACAACAGCGTCGGTAAGTATACTGTTGATGTAGAATACTGTTATTACTATGGCAGCTACCGGCCCAAGATCCTGTAACGTCAAAGTAATGCCGGGAACAAGTGCATTTGCATACGAGCCCATATTTGAGGGCCCCCAGCCAACAGTGAATGCATATGCCGCAAAAATGAAGAAAAGCCCTAAAATCACAGATGTAAAAATAACGGCTCTTCCTACAGTCCTTTTCGCCTCTTTAGTTTCTTCACCCAGCGGTGTTGCGCCACCATACCCTGCGAAGGCGGTGTAGGCAAACAGAACACCAAGGGCAACCCCACTTATTCCTCCTTGGGCATATTGAGGCGTAAATACCGAAGCGGTGTTAATTGATGGATGCGATAACACGATTACAAGGCCTATGACCACCACCACAAGAATTTCAAGAGTACCCATAACTGTGGCCCACCTTAGAGATCCCTTAATCCCTAGGTACGATATCAGGAAGCCGAACCCTTCAGTAAGAATCAACAGGGGGAACCACAACCAACCCGGTACATTAAGGTTGAAAACAGAAGAAAGTAGGGCGGGAACGAATACCGCTATACTGAGACCGATAAATGCAAGTGCAAACACCTGGTATATGATATATGTCCACCCGACGAACGAACCAACCGCAATGCCAAACCCCTGTTTACTGTACTCATAGTAGCCACCAGCACCTGCCACGTGTTCTGATATGCGGTTGATTACTATGGCGTTCATCAATACAAGAACAAATGCGACCACGGTTGCCAGCGGCAGAGAGCCAAGGGCAAACGCCGCAGAACCGGTAAGTGTAGCCACGGCGGCACCAGCAGGAGCTGAAGCCGCGATGCCCTGAAATAACACCTCGCGGAATACCAGCGTATCCTTTTTCAGTTGTCCCGACATATAGAGCCGGCATGATTTATAAGAACCTATATAAACATTACTATAATGAAAGTAGATTTTTTTATGCAACAATTATATTCAAATCATAAACAGAAACTAAATTTGTTAAGATGAAAACAAAGTATTGTCAAGTCTAGTAAATTTACGGGCGACCATCTGTGATAAAGGGCGCAAGGCCTATCGGTCAACGGCACGTTTCAGCCTCATAGAACCCGAATTGTAGAGGCTGATATTGTAACCGTCGGGGTCTGTAAGGTAGGCGTGCTTCCATCCCCAAGGCATAACCTTGGGCACCTCAGAGAACTTTACACCTTGTTTGATTAATTGCTCGCAGAAGCCATCGATGTCCTCTGTCTCAAAGTATAACGTGATACCCTTTCCTTCATGTATGTCTTTGATTTTGTGCAAAGCGATCGTGGCATTACCCCTAGGACTCTTCAACCTAGCATAGTCTTTCGAACCTTCAATTAGCTTGAACCCGAAGAGTCGCTTGTAAAAATCAACCGATCGTTGAACATCGGAAACAAACAGCATAACATGATTAAACTCAACATCTTGGTTGTTCATAAACAGAATATGGCATGTGAAGATTTAACAGTTGCGTCGGCAAAAACTTGGTTCAAACTGGACGTGGGGGAATGATGTAGACTTTCAAATCATGGCATTTAGAATCTAAAAGCTAATATGTATGGTATAATCCGAGGGCTGGAAGTGCAAAATTCGTTCGGTTCGAAAAGAAGTGGGATATCCACCTATGATGAACTGAACGAATATGAAGATGGTTCGGATACAGCAATTGTTAACGATCTGATGCGCTTTGGTATGACGACCAACCAAGCGAGGATATATCTCAAACTGTTAGGTTCACCCCCGCTCACAGCTCGAGAGATATCGAAATTAACCAGCATGCACCGAGTTGATGTATACAGGAATCTGAATGAATTGTTAGACTATGGTGTCATAGAGATGAATATAGGTAACCCAAAGAGATTCATCGCACGCAGCCCGGAATCCGTCATCGAATCCTTGCTTGGTTTAGGTGAAAGCAAGATATCATATCTTAAGAAACATTCGAGTAGGTTGACTCAGAGGCTGCTACAAATTCAGAGGCTCAACCAGACATCCAAACTCAACTGGAAGATGGAACCGGAACGGGGACAGTACAGATATGGCGAAGGATGGAAAAATTACATTAACGAAGTAAAGATCATCGTCAGCGGGGCTCAAAGAGAATTAAAATGCATAACATCTGCACATGGTTTCATCAGAGGGCGAGTTCACGAATTGCACTCATTGTTGCTGAAGGTGCATAAAAAAGGGGTAAAAGTACGAATCATTACATCAATCACGGAACAGAACCTAAGTTATGCCAAGTTGCTAGCAAAAACCATCCAGGTCAGGCATATGGACAACCTGAATTTCAGAATGTTGATATGCGACGACTCGATAACCGTAATGAGTGCAAAAATGGATAGTGACGAGACACTTTCTCCTAGAAATTGTAGCTATCTTATCTTCGAAGATAAGCATCTGGCACAGGTGAACAGCTTCACATTCGAACAGATGTGGAATAACGCTGTCGATATCAGAGAGAGGCTGGCTCAGCTACGAAAAAGGAACAACTGAACAGGTTGTAGGTGGAGGGGTGCTACTCTTCCACAGTTAAGTACAACATTAAAAACTCAGCCCGCATGATTTCGATAGACTGCGATTCCCATTGCGTCCCCAAGGGTATGATATCATTCCTTGAGAAGGCAGATGGGATAGACGGTTATTATAAGATTGTGAAGCAAGAAAGCGAGATAGCGGTTACCCTTCCCACGGGAGGTGTAAGACCTGTATTCCAAGGAGATTATGACTTCGAACTGAGGAGGGCTGTGCTGAAGGATGCGCAAATCGACATGCAGTTGCTACTTTGCGAGCAAGGTTATGGAGGTTGTCCATACGTGCCCTATTCAACAAACGTCAAGCTGTGCCAGATGTACAACGACGCAGTTTCGGAGATCCAGAAGAGCGACTCTAGGTTCATCGGGTGCGCCGAGGTGCCTCCACAAAATCCGAATACGGCTATTGCAGAACTGAAAAGGGCGATAAATGACCTTGGGTTAAAGGCTGTCAGAACTTATGGTAATTGGCAAGGCAGGAATGTAGAAGCTGAGGAATGGTGGCCATTCTTCGAAACCGTACAGGAGCTTGGTATACCAATCATCCTCCATTCCAATGGGTATTCTGGGTATCCAAGACCCAACCCATACTTACCCCTTGCCGATAGATGGGAGTATATGGGGCAGACCAGTGTACTTGTGGGATTGACCTTTGAAGCCATGGCGATGATCTCAGGTCTGATACTGAGAGGCGTCTTGAAACAGTATCCTGGACTCAAGTTCATAATTCTCGAATCCGGCGTCTCATGGGCACCCTTCCTAGCCCACAGACTTGACCATGCATGGTACTGGACCAAAAGAGCCAAGGATAGCTCTTCATTCATGCGAAAGGCCGAACGTCCTAGGATATCGACTCCACCAAGTGAATACATGAAGAAGCATTTCTGGTTCACGCTGGACGATGTTAAGGAGGTGGAGGCCGAACTTCTCATCCGTGAAATGGGTATGGGGGACAGGTTGCTGATCCAGACAGATTTCCCACATATAGAGGGGTCGCTTGATATGGTCAGATGGATCAATCAGATGAACATATCTGAATCCGATAAGGAAAGGGTTCTTGGAAAGAACGCAGCAGAACTATTAAAAGTGAATTGATTATTTGAAATCAGTAAAATCTGAAGAGAGTTTTGTGGCTGTATTTGACGAAGCCGAGCTTTCTGATGGCGAGCCGCACGTGTGCAAAGTTGATGACGAAGAAATCTGCGTGATCAAACTTGAGGACAAATATTACGCGTTCAACAACATATGCACCCATATAGGCGGAAGACTTTCTCTAGGGACCGTACTCCCTGGAGGCAGGATTTCTTGTCCTGAACACAGGGCAGTTTACAGGATGTCTGACGGAGTCAGCCTCTACTTTCCCAGGAGGGGTCTTAACGTCTACCCGGTAAAGGTTGAGGGTGGTAAAGTAAAACTGGGGAAGCCGCTTCCACCGGCATGGAGAGAGCCTCTGCCATCATTCAAGCCCAGTTGGTGGAAGGTAGAAGGAGAACGCCAAATATGAATTTAAGGGAATCGGAATCCCGGAGCGTCGGGAGTAGCCCTCTTCTTGTCTCTCTCGCATCTTTAATAGGTCTCGTGTTTGAGTTCTACGATTTCCTTATTTTCGGTTTCCTAGCAAGCGTGCTTTCTAAACTGTTTTTTCCGACAAATAACCCGATTTCATCTCTGCTGCTGACCTTTACAGCCTTTGCCACGGGTTACCTCCTGAGACCGGTTGGGGCTATCGTTTTCGGCCATATAGGTGATCGGATAGGTAGAAGATATACACTCGTCTTCACGATAAGCATCATGGCCTCAGCGAGCCTTTTCAGTGGTTTGTTGCCACCCTACGCTAGTATAGGTGTGCTGGCACCTGTCCTGCTCACAGCATTTCGAATGATGCAGGGATTTTCTCTTGGAGGGGAGATGGGTGGAGCATATACACTCACTGCAGAAGCCTCTCCAAGGTCTAGACGTGGCATCTTCATGTCAGTTACATCCTTGTCGGTACCTATCGCGATAATACTTACTTCAAGCATTCTGGGGGGCGTAGAATCACTGTTTCCCGGTCAATCATTTTTGAGCCTTGGCTGGCGGGTGCTTTTCTTCATAGGTGCTTTGATAGGGGTGATCGGGATGCTGATACGATTGACGATATCAGAGTCGCTCATCTTCAAGAAGACCGTTGATGAAAAACGGACCGTCAGGATTCCATTGTCCGAGGCGATTAGGGGATACTGGAGAAGGATATTGATCGTTCTGGGTTTGATATCGGGCGGTACGGTAATAACATACGCCAGCAGTGTGTTCGCTCTGAGCTACCTTGTTTCTATTGTGAAGGTACCTGCAGGAGAGGCAACCGTTTCTGTAACTGTGGGTTATCTAGCATATCTGTTTCTAACCGTTCCATTTGGGGTGCTGTCGGACATAGCCGGCCGTAAAGTGAACCTTCTTGCAGGCGTGGTCGGATTGATATTGTTCATTTACCCATACTTCTATATGTTATCAACGGGTTCGTTCTTCTACATAATTGCTGCCCAGTCTGTGCTGGGCATATTCCAGGCTCTGTTCACCACTGGTTGGACCCCCATACAGACAGAGTTGTTCCCAACCAAGGTGAGGTACACGGCACTGTCGTTTGGCGCGCAAATTAGCCTGGCTTTCTTCGGTGGTTTCACCCCTCTGATCTCAACCTATCTCATCGAAGTAACAGGCTTTAAACTCGCCCCGATATACTGGGCATACATAATGCTTATTGTTTCATTCATCTCAGTCCTGCTAGTAAAGGAGACGAAGGGTATCGACATGGATTTCTGACAATAAACGGGTTCGCAAAGCATATCTTGTCACCATCTGTTAGTTACTGTTAAAAACTGGTCACTGCAAGACTGAATACCACAATGGGAACCTCTGTTTCTGGATTGGTTCCGTACAGTTAAGCATGTGAGAAAGATGATCGCTAGAGGTTTGCGTAGCTTGGGTTTATGTCCACTCGGGGATTACTACACTGCTGAAGAAATAGTGAAGATGTCCGTTGATGCGGAAAAGAGTGGATTTTCAGAAATTTGGGTCCCCGAGCATTTTTGTTCTGGAGATGCCATAAGCATCTTGGGCGCACTCTCAAAGATGACTAGTAAGGTTCAGCTTGCTACAGGCATAGTGGGTATTGCGACCAGACATCCAGTTTTAACAGCAATGACCGCAGCCAATCTGCAAACCCTAAGCAAAGGCAGGATGACACTCGGTCTCGGTCTTACTGTGTTGAACTGGCTGGAAAGATTGGGGTATGATTACAGCAAACCACTAACACTTATCAAAGAATCGTTCACCATCATCAAAGGTATGCTGGAAGGCGAAACTGTTGATTTTGAGGGAAGATACTTCAAGGCCAGAGGGATGAAGTTGGCACATAAACCTGAAAAGAAGATTCCAATCTTCATCGCAGCGGTAGGACCATCTATGCTTGAATTTGCTGCTACCAGAGCTGACGGGGTCCTGCTCACAGCTGTCAGCTCTGCGTCTTATGCTGAGAGGGCGAAGAGAAAGGTTCTAGAGTCGATCAGGGCCTCAAAAAGAGCTTCCCCACCTCTTGTTTATTCTCTGGTTCTCAGCTCAGTTGGGCAGAAGAGGAACACTGCATTGTTGAACGGCCTGCTGGATATGTTGAGTAGACCCGGAAGACCGCAACAGGTTCTTGCAGAAGGCAGTTATAACGAAGGGAGGATGTTGCTTATGGCCGAAGCTCTGAAATCCGGAAGAAGAAACGAAGCTATGTCTTACCTAACCGACGACATTATAGATCAGGTTGCTGTCCGGGGCTCGCTTTCGAAATGTGAGGAAGCTCTGATCAACTTCAAAAAAGCTGGTGTGGACCTGCCAGTATTAATGCCCGTTCCTGGTACGTACAAAGAAACGGCTTTGCTTGCCCAGCGCATTTCAGGGGTTGAATGACAATTATGACTATGAATGGCGAACTTGGAGGAAAGATAGCGATTGTGACGGCTGCTGGCAGAGGGCTTGGCAGGGCCATCGCTGTGGAACTGGCGTCCAAGGGGTGCGCAGTTCTTGTGAATTCTATCACCGAAGAGAACTCGGCAAGGACGGAATCCGAGATCAAGAAGATGGGTGGAGTAGCCATACATCTTGCAGGCGATGTTGGGGACCCTAACTTTTGCAGGTCCCTGATCGAAGAAGCGAACTCCAAGTTGGGTTCGCTGGACATACTCGTTAACAACGCAGGAATCACAAGAATTCATCCGGCCGTGGAATTCCCCGAGGAAGACTGGAGACGGACGTTAGATGTAAATCTGAATTCAGCATTTTATTGCTCAAAGGCGGCTGCACAAATCATGTTGAAGAAAAGGTACGGTAGAATAATAAATATCGCATCTGCCGCAGGAATCACCCCATTCCCAATGCGCCTCGCATACTGCACTACCAAGGCTGCGCTTATTATGATGACTAAGGCGATGGCCATTGAATGGGCCAAAGATGGTGTGACTGTGAATGCTATAGCCCCTGGTTGGCTTGAGACAGAAGGGGTTAAGGAGAGAATCGAAAAAGGGTACTATTCTAAGCAGCCTATTTTGAAAAGGTCACCTATGGGCAGAATGGGTTTACCGTCAGAAGTTGCAAAACTGGTGAGTTTTATAGCATCGGAAAACTCTTCCTATATCACAGGAGAAACATTCATAATCGATGGTGGATGGACATCATATGGATACTTCTAGGATGATTGTCGATGCATCTGGTTAATACGAAACGCGCTAAGCTCATTATGGAACAAAGCGGCGTCGATTGCGTTATAGGTACATCGTTACAGAACATTCAGTATCTGACTGGGTTCACCTCATTTCTCAAGCAGGTTTCGCCGGCCACAACCTTGTTTGGTTTATATTCCGATTCCGAGTCGCCAAAGGTCGCACTGGTAGCCCCATACAGCGAAGCTGACGTGATAGTAGCATCAAAGACCAATGTCGAAGATGTCAAGTTATACGGTAGCTTTCCTTTAGAGCTTTCCTATAGAAACCTCGAGGCGGAGGAAAAAAATCTATATGAGTTGTGTTCACATCAAGCATCTCCAGATGCTCCCACCGCTCTTGTGGAGTTGCTGCATGACTTTGGGCTGGATTCCTCCAGTATAGCCCTTGACGAGAGCGGGTTGCCCTATGGGATGTTTGAGAAGGTGTGTAAGATGCTCCCTAAGGCGAAGGTAGTCCCCGGCTCGAAGCTTCTCTCCCAAGTCAGAATGATAAAGACCCAGAATGAAATCGAAAAGCTAAGCAACGTTGTCTCTTTAACCGAGAAGGCGATGAAGTCCGCGGCTGAGCTAATCAGAAAGGGGCAGAGTACCTTTGCCATTGCAAAGGAGTTGGAGAGAATCGAAACTGAAAATTCGGGGAAACCAGTATTTACAGTTGTAGCGTCAGGCAGCTATCGGGCCTTCCCAAACGCATTACCTTCAAACAAGAGGTTATCCGAATGGGATTTGGTACGGTTTGACGTTGGTTGCTCCCTTCAGGGGTACTGCTCGGACCTGGGTAGAACAATCGCTGTGGATAAGGTGAAGAAGGAAATCTTAGAATACTATAAGGCTACCCTCATGGGTTTGGACGTGGCAATAGATCATGTTGTTCCAGGCGCACGCGCATCCGATATTTATAATATAGCTGTCGAGACCGTAAGAAAAAATGGAATCAGCAAGTATAGAAGACATCATACAGGTCATGGCATAGGTATGGAGGTTTATGACCCTCCATCGATATCACCAAACGATAACACAATTCTCGAAGAAGGTATGGTATTAAACCTGGAAACACCCTATTATGAGCTCGGTTTTGCCGGCCTGATAGTAGAGGATTGCATGGTCGTACGTAAGAAGCACCCAGAACTCCTTTCCAAACTACCCAGAGTGTTGGACGGTTTTTGAACTTGAAGGGCCCAACTTCTAAATATATATGATGTTGAGGTGCACGTCGTGAAGAAGATCAGGTTCGGTGTGGGGATACCTACATCAAGAGATGGTCTGATGTATCCTCCCGGGTTCTGTAACAAAGATTCGCTGGTCAAGATCACTATGCTTGCTGAGGAGTTGGAGTTCGATAGTGTGTGGGGGAACGATCATGTAACCACGCAACATTACCTCAAGAATGTAAAACCGAAACCAAACTATTATGAAGTGATGACCTCACTATCCTATCTTGCAGCTAAAACTCAGAGGATCAGGCTAGGGACAGGGGTTGTACCCTTTCCACTCAGAAACTGCATCAGTCTCGCAAAGGAAGCAGCCACACTTGATAATCTATCCGATGGAAGATTCGTCTTGGGTCTCGGAATAGGCGCGTATAGGGAGGAATTTGAATCCATAGGTGGACGTGGAAGCAGGGGGCAAATTCTTGATGAAGGGTTAAGGGCGCTAAATCTGCTTTTTTCGAAGGATAACGCCACATTCGAAGGTAAATATATAAGATTTAAACAGATAGATCTAAATCCAAAACCTGTCCAGAAGCCCTTTCCGATCTATGTTGGGGGCAATGCCCACGAGCACCTGGTAAGAATATCAAAGTACGCAAGGGGCTGGCTTCCCGCGATAATGCCACCTGATAAGCTTCATGATAACCTGAGGGAGCTTGCTATGTTGCTCAGGCAAGCCGGAAGAACGATGGACGAAGTTGACATAGCCATGGAATCGGCTATGGCTTTATCGTCAAGTTATGAAGAAGCAAAACGAATATTCGTGAAATCACCTATGTATAATCACATAGCTTCTCTCACTCGGTCTACGCTCAAAGATCTTAATCTGAGTGATGAGGATTCCATTGTCAAATCGAACTTTGTGGGGACACCTGAACAGATCTCCGAATTCATCGATGCTTACATTAAAGCAGGAGTCACCACTCTTTGGTTTGACTTTATAGGCAACGCCGTAGATGAGGTATGCAATATGATGAAGTATTTTGCAGAAGAAATAGTTCCTTCCTTTTGACCAAATAACTTAAAAGATTTCTGTGTTTTAATTCAGAAGAGCTTAAATTCATATCTTTAAGTGTGGATGTGTGGGTTCAGGCAAGGAGAACGATCCGGAAGACGGATCAAAAGGATCATTATCAGAAATTAGTGATGATTATTCTCTGAGGAAGGTCCCCGAATCCTCGTTACAAAGTACAGCGGATATCGCACTGGTCAGGATGGGCTTCACCGTTTCATCTTCAGACCTTCTGTTCGGATACACTATAGGTCTCTACTTTGCATTCTGGCAGGCCATAGGGGTAGCCTTCGCATATTCGGCCATTGTAGCTGTAGTTTCAATTCTGATGGGGCTGATCGGATACAGAGAAAGGACATCCTTCGCCCTTTCGTCTAGATTTGCCTTCGGAAGGGAAGGCAGCCGTTTGCCTTCGTTCATAATAGCAGCCATAATTGCTGGATTCTATGGTTACATAATTGGCATAACGGTGGACGTTTTTCCTAAAGGAGGAAATCTGGCTCTGGTGGGTTACAGCGTAATCTTGGGAGCAATATTTCTGATAATTTCTGGTCTGGGGTTCAAGAGGGGTTTGAAATGGGTGGCAAGAGTCGGCGTGCCCCTCATGGTGCTCCTTGTAGTTGTGGCCGATGCAGCAACTATATCTTACGTCCATGGTTTCGGGGCAATACTTTCGGCGGTACCCAAGGATGCCGGTAAGCTGGGGTTACCCGCGATCATAGGTCTAGGCGTGGCAAAGTGGCTCGGAGGAGCTACTGTGACGCCCGACCTGATGAGGTTTGGGAAGAATCAACGAGCCGTGTACATATCTACCATCATGGAGTTTCTTGTAGGAAACTTCGGTTTCAATTTTCTAGGGTTGGTTCTCGGACTTGGATTGGGAGTATCTGACCTTGGAAAGGCATTTGGATTGCTTGGCATATCTGCCCTTGCTATTGTCGCATTCATAATCCAATCAATTACAGTTGAAATGAACGAGCTGTACGCAGCGAGCCTTGCTGTAAGCAACACATTTGGAGTCAAGAGGTTTGTTACAAATCTTGCTGTTGGTATAATCGGCATATTCATAGGATGGTATGGAGTTAGTCAGGGAATCATAACCAGTTTCCTCACATTCATAGGTTATATTGGTTACGCCCTTCCCATAATTCCTGGCATTATGATAGCGGATTACTTTATAGTAAGAAAGATGCATTACCCGGAGGGGTTCGAAGGGTTGAAACCTGTAAACTGGAGAGCAATTGCCGCATTCTTTATCACCTTGCTGGTCAATATATACCTTGGTCTATACCTGAAGGATACACTCTGGCATTCGTTACCTCTCATCTCGTTCTTCATCTACATTATACTCTCAATTCCTCAAACTATGAAGAGCTGGACTCGCGTACCGTTGCAACCGCAAACAGGCTAAAAGTCATGCAGACACGGTTCATGATTTGGCAGGTCACAAAAGGAATATTATGCAAGCCCACATGGCCTACAAACCCATGATACAAAACATCTACAAAAGCTCGGTGGAGTTGATAGGGAGAACACCACTCGTACAACTCAAACGGGTGGCTAATGGTTTGGGGGCAAACGTTTTCGTCAAACTTGAATACCTTAATCCAAGCGGAAGCATCAAGGACAGAATAGCCCTCAAGATCATAAAAGACGCCGAGAAGCAGGGAAAGCTCAAACCTGGCATCTCAACAATAGTAGAGGCCAGCACCGGAAACACAGGTATTGCCCTGTCATATGTGGGTACGATGCTGGGGTATAAGGTGCGTATATTCGTTCCTGAAGGGGTGAGCACGGAACGGGTCAGGATAATGCAGAGGTATGGCGCCTCGGTGGAGGTGATTGGTGCCGATGAAGAAAGAAGATTAAAGGAAAGAAGTATAAGTGGAGGAGTGGTTGAGATACCAGGAAGGCTAAAGTGTGCAGAAATCGAAAAGAAGGAACGGGACATATTCTGGGCGCGGCAGTTCAGTAATCCATCAAACACGCTAGCTCAAATTGAAACCGGCCAGGAAATATTAGACGTTCTTGGTGAAGCATCCGGTTTTACGGCATCGATTGGAACAGGGGGAACGCTCTTGGGAATTGGTAGTGCATTAAGTAGAGCAAACAAAGATATGAAGATCGTTGCCGTAGAACCAGCTTCAGCAAAGCTACCGCTATTGAAGGAGTACCAGAAACTTGGTAAAATAGTGAGAACAGAGGTATCGGGGGGAATAATATCAGACATCATAGAAGCTGGGATAGTTGATGAAATTCTACAAGTTACGGATGATGAAGCGATTGCGATGGCTCATAGACTTGTCAGGGAAGAGGGTTTGTTTTGCGGCATATCCAGCGGCGCCAACGTCTTGGCTGCCCTGAAGTTGGCAGAAAAACTCGGAAGGGGGAACATTGTGACCGTATTGCCTGATAGTATGGATAGATACCTTTCTGAAGAACATTATACGACCTAGAAGTGGCGGAAACTGACATATGTTCGCCAAATCCCTTACATGTCTGAAATGCAACAAAAGATACGACCTTGGCTGGTTCTTTGAGGGGTGCAAGGGTTGTGAGTCGGAGGATTTCACATCTAATCTAACAGTAGATTATGATTATGAACGAATAAAAGAGTCTTTGTCTTCTACCACATTGGAAAGGCCACATCAACTCTGGGGTTACAAGGAACTCCTCCCAGTCAAACACCAAAGTAACTTTGTGACTTTAGGTGAAGGCAATACGCCACTAATAAATTCTTCTAGACTCGGTGAGAAATTAGGCCTCATCAATCTTTACTTCAAGAACGAGGGAATGAACCCAACACTATCCTATAAGGATAGACTGGCTTCGGTAGCAGTATCAAAAGGGCTTGAATTCGGTGTAGCCAAGACTGTGGTCTCTAGTTCTGGAAACCACGGAGCAGCTGCCGCGGCATATAGCGCCAGAGCCGGTTTAGAATGCGTCATATTTACACTGAGCACAGCCCCTCCAACGATGCTGGCCCAGATGCGCTGTTATTCTGACAAGGTAATTGCTGTGACTTCGAGCGAAGGACGATGGGATATGATGAAAAAATGTGTTGACGAGTTGAAGATGTATCCACTTAGCACATATACAAGGTGGCCCACCGGAAACCCCTATGGGGTAGAGGGATACAAAACAATAGCCTACGAGATATTCTCACAAATGTCCAAAAATGTACCAGATTTCGTAGTCGTGCCAGTGGGTTATGGAGACGGTTTATACGGAATCTGGAAGGGGTTTTGGGAACTCAGAGAACTGGGGTTTTCGAGTTCGATTCCCAGGATGGTTGCTGTCGAAACATCTGCAGGCGCTCCGCTGAACGAAGCTTACAGACACAAGAGGTCCAAGATCGACAGGGTGCCTATCAAACATGACACGGTCGCCTTTTCTATCATGACCACTGTGTGTGGTTATCATGCATTGTGTGCTTTGAGGGAATCTTCCGGTTTGAGTTATACGATGGGCGACCAAGAGATATTCAATTCACAATCTTACCTTGCACAACTTGAAGGCTTGGCGGCCGAAGCATCTTCTGCTGCTACTGTAGCAGCCGTAAATGAACTCGCGGGATCCGGCGAACTGGATAAAAATAGTAGTGTGGTCTGCATACTAACATCCAGCGCACTGAAGCAGTTGAGTGTCAACCCGAAATGGTCCGCTACTCCCACAGTAGTTGACCCAGATTGGAGAAAGGTAAGGGAATTACTGCGATAGGACGACACGCTCAACATAGAATCAGCAAGTAACCCCATATCGTTTATTGTTTATGAACAGCCTTTCTTTTAATCAATCTTAAAGCTACCTCGGGGTAGTCAAGAGTCAATTCGTCCACACCCATTCGAAGACAGTTCTCCACACTTTTTCCGTCACGGAGCCCCCACACACCTATATTGATACCTTTTCGGTGAGCTGTAGAAACATCCCCGGGTTCGAGAAGATCATAGTTCGCTTGAATCCATTTGGCGCCAACTCTTTTGGCGATTCCAGTGAACCAACCTACTCTACCACGTATAATAATACCAAGTTCAATTCTTCTTTTTAATTTGTGCATATTATATATTGCATTATAATCAAAAGAAGTTATCCTTACCCGATTTGTTACGCCAGCAGTTTCAACGGCAGAAATCACCTTTTCTTCTATCCCATCATAGACACTGCTTCCATGCTTGATCTCAATCTTGTATTTTAAACCCTCAATCTGTGAAAAAACTTCTTCAACAGTAGGAATCTTGGCCCCCTTCCACTCCTTCCCGAACTTGACACCAGCGTCGAGCATCTTGAGCTGGGATAGCGTCATATCTCTTACCAAACCCCTACCATTTGTGGTCCTTTCCACATCGTCATCGTGGATGACCACCAAATGACCATCTCTTGACATATGCACATCGAATTCAATTCCATCAACACCCAAATCTTTGGCCACCCTGAATCCTTCAAGGGTGTTTTCCGGCGCATGTCCCTTTACTCCTCTGTGTCCAAACACCAGAACATGATTACTGATCAAAGCCTAAGGAACAAACAAACCTGTCGGGTTTTTTAAATCATAGGTATAATCACAGAGGCTAGTGACCATGACTAAAGCAAGAACCGTTATTCTCCGACTTGATGGAGAACCACATTTGCTTTATCAGTGTAAAGACACCAGCGACAAGATTTATATCGGATGTTTTGTTCGCATTTATTATGGTCCTTAGATATTTTGGGATCAGAGTGACCGACCTAGACAAATCTTATAGATTTTACACACAATTGTTGCATCTGAAGAAGGTAGCAAGTGGAACAATGTACCATGGGGGAAAGTACATTTTACTGGAGGACCCTAGGTCTCATCAAAAACTGGAACTCAATTGGTATCCAAAGGATTCCCCATACGCTTCTGAGTATAAGCAAGGCGAAGAGTTGGATCATATTGGTTTCAAAGTAGCTGATCCGGAATCGATGTATAGAAAGCTCACGAAGGCAGGTGCGAAATCTGCCTTAACCCCGAAAGACCGAAATGGTGTAAAGGACACATACTTTGTTGAAGACCCTGATGGAATCTGGCTAGAATTTTTCTGATTTCAAGGACGGTAACCTTGAAGTCAATAGAATTCAGATTATTGAACTGGTTACTGAAATTCTCGCCAAATGCAAAATATAATCTGGCATCAAGTGGTTTGCGGGAACCCAACCTACGTAACATGGGGGTCAACACATCCTATGAAGATTACGCAGATGAGCCAGACATCCATGAAGCTTCACTTAAAGAAAACATCGCCAAGTTATATCATGTTGAACCTGAAGATGTAGTAATAACTTCAGGCGGTTCAGAAGCCATATTCATCGTATACTCTGTCTTCGGTAGAGGTGGCTCCGCGATTGTCCCTCTCCCCAATTATGAACCTATGTTCGCCGTGCCAAAGTTGATCAGCATGGATGTGTACGATTCGCTTGACACAAACCTGATTAGCAGAGGGAGCATAGTTGGCTTGACGAATCCCAATAACCCAACCGGCAAGTTGATAGATGAGGGAACCATAGAAAAGATGTCAAGGGTGGCTAAAGCTCATGGGGCTTACGTGTTTTCTAACGAAACCTATCGCGAATTTCAGTTCAAACCAGCAAAAGAATACCCCATACATGACCTTAATAACTTGATAGTGTGCAGTTCCATCACCAAGTTCTACGGTCTGGGGAGATTGCGCATTGGCTGGTTGATAGCCGAAAAAAGCAAAGCTAGACAACTGTTACTGACAAAGCAACTAGTCAGCGGACACAGTTCAGAATATTCTATGTGGATAGCAAAACAGGTTCTTGAAAGGAGAAATAAGTTTGTTGAGCACGCGAAAAGGATATACACTGAGAACATAAAAATCGTGAAAGACTTCCTTATCAAAGCAGACAACATTTCTTTCGAATTACCCGAGGCTGCACCATTTTTCCTTGTAAGGTACAAGGATGGCCCCGATTCTGAGACATTCGCCAGAGCCCTGCTTGAGGAGAAGGGGGTGCTGGTATCACCAGGAGATTACTTTGGTGCGCCAAAATCTTTCAGGCTTTGCTTTACTTCAGATGGCTCATATCTCAAAGCTGGATTGGGGGAGCTTTTGGATTTTCTGGCTAAGAAACCTTAGCGATTTAAATGTAATACTTCATCATCTGAAAAAGAGAGGTAAAATACAGGTCACTCAAAAAACAAGAACATAACACGACATAATAAGGTAGCTTCTAAGCAGCATTAAATTTCGGCCAAGTTCCCTGTCTTGCCCAAAACTTGCTTCGAGAGGTCTCAGCTTGAACATTCCACCTAAAGCATAAATCTATTGAAATAGATGCGTTACAGCGTTATGAACCTGACCGACGCTGTTAGAAAGATCTCAGGCTTGGTGGAAAATTCCTCCCAAGAAATGCAAAATTTTTTCATCCAAATGCTCAAGATAAAATCAGTAAACCCAAAGGGTGGAGGAACAGGCGAAGGTGAAAGAGCAGGGTTTCTTGAGGATTACATGAACAGTCAAGGGTTTCAGGTTACTAGGGTGGATGTCAAAGATGAAGAAAGTGGGAGTATAATAAGACCAAACCTCTCAACCAAAGTCAAAGGATCTGACAATTCGAGAACACTATGGTTTATTTCACATATGGACACCGTACCTGAGGGCAGCCTAGAGTTATGGAGGTCTGATCCTTTTGAACCAATAGTGTCAGACGGTAAAATAGTGGCAAGGGGGGCCGAGGATAATGGGCAGTCATTGGTGGCAACTCTCTTTGCGTTGAAAACGCTTGCGGAGCTCAAAGTTGATCTACCTTTGAATGTTGGGGTGTGGTTTGTCGCAGATGAAGAAGCAGGGAGCAGGTATGGGGCAAAATTTCTTTTGAAAAATCAATATTTTAAAAATAATGATGTCGTTGTTGTTCCGGACGCCGGCTCACCGGACGGTTCGAGGATTGAGATAGCGGAAAAGAGCCTTTTATGGCTTAAATTCACCGTGTTCGGTAAACAGGTACACGCTAGTACCCCTCAAAAGGGGATAAACGCAAACAGAATTGGAATGAAATTAGCAATTGATATAGATGAAGCTCTTCATGGAAAGTATGACATGGCAGACGGTTTATTCAATGAACCACATTCCACATTCGAACCCACCAAGAGGGAAGCGAATGTGTCAAATGTGAATACTATACCTGGCTTGGACACCCTCTATTTCGATTGCAGGGTGCTCCCCCAATACAGTCTTGACGACATCCTTTCTGATGTAAGGAGGATTACCAGCGAGTATGAGACAAGATATGGCTGCACGATCTCCGTCAATGTTGAGCAAAGAGAGGATGCTGGTCCGGCTACGTCTCAAGATTCTGAGGTAGCCACAATTTTGGCCCGAGCCATCGCCACAGTTTATGGTATAAAACCAACTTACATTGGCATTGGGGGGCAGACTGTCGGAAACCTGTTCAGGAAATCTGGTATCTCAACTGCAGTGTGGAGCACCATCGATGAAGTGGCACATGAACCAAACGAATACAGCAAAATCAACAATCTACTGAACGACACAAAGGTGTTTGCCCTATTGCCTCTCTTTTCATACCGTTCAGACTAGTAATGTTTGGCCGGATCAATTATCAGAGGGTTGTAACCGAAGGAAGGAATTATATTCAAAAGCAACGGTGGATTCTGGGATGAACTACCTAAAATTAGGAAAGAGTGGATTGACGGTATCAAGGCTGTGTTTAGGATGTATGAGTTTCGGAGGAGCCCAGGTAGGAAATTTTGGCTGGACATTGGGTTACGAAGAATCCAAAACAATAATCGATAAGGCAATCGATCTTGGGATAAACTTCTTCGACACTGCAGATTTTTATTCAGAAGGTAGATCAGAGCAGATTCTGGGGAAGGCAGTAAAGGGAAGAAGAGATGAACTGATCATCGCAACTAAAGTCTACTTTCCTATGGGAAATGGTGTTAACAGCGGAGGTCTTTCACGGAAACACGTGCGTCAGGCCGTAAGAGCATCTCTTGAGAGACTGGATACTTCTTACATAGACCTTTATCAAATACACAGGTTAGACTCAAATACGCCTATGGAGGAGATCCTTTCTACTCTGCACGATTTAGTTCACGAAGAAGCTGTTGTAAACTATATTGGTGCCTCAAGCATGTGGGCGTGGCAGTTTGAAAAGTTGCTTCAGCTTTCTGATAGGCTGGGTTTGGAAAGATTCGTCAGCATGCAGAACCATTACAATCTGGTCTACAGAGAAGAGGAACGGGAGATGATACCCCTATGCCTAGAAGAAGGGGTAGCGGTGATACCTTGGAGTCCACTGGCTCGTGGCTTCTTGTCTGGCAAGTACAGAGAAGGAGAGAAACCTTCTGGTTTACGCTACGAAAAAGACCAATACCTGGCTCAAAGATACTTCAAACCTCAAGATTTCAAAATAATGGAACGGTTGGTTTCGTTGTCAAAAGAAAAGGATGTGAAGCCTGCACAGCTAGCTCTGGCTTGGCTACTCAATAAGCCTGGAGTGGTCTCTCCGATTGTGGGTGTGACAAAGGTAGAGCAGCTTGTTGATCTCGTCGAATCCTTAAGCATCAAGATATCATCATCAGAGACATCCTATCTTGAAGAGTTGTATGAACCCAAACGAGTGGAAGGACACACATGAACGCCAACAGCCATCCAGATTCATATATACCAATTACTCCTAACTAAATGATTCGCCTAGATTTTCCATGGTTTGTTCATCAAGTCTAAAGGTGTACCACTCTGTTAACCTTCTTGCACCTATACCTTCGTAAAATTTTATCGCTTTTTTGTTCCAGTTCAGTACGGCCCATTCCATCCTGCCACACCCTAGTTTCTTTGCTTTCTTTACACACTCAAAGAATAACTTCGTACCAATGCCTCGCCTTCTATGGTTGTCTTTGATGAATAGATCCTCGAGGTAGAGGGTTGGCTTGGCCAAGAAAGAGGAATAAGTGAAGTAGTACAAAGCGTATCCAACCAGTTCGCCATCAACCAGGGCTACTAACAGACTCAGCCTCCTTTTGATAAAAATATCCCTTATGAGTCTGCGTTTAGCGGCATCGTTCGGCGGAGCCAACTTTTCAAACTTGGCGAGTTCCTCTACAAGATTCAGAAATTCAGCCGAATCACTTCTTTTACCCTTTCTAATGGTAATTTGAACCATAACAACTCACCTAACAACGTCTACTAGTTAAGTTAAGTCGGGTGAGCTATAAGACATATTTGAGGATTGTAGCAGAGCATTTAACAAGATTACTCATAAACATCGTATAACCTCCTTTAACTCATACTTTATGATAAACAACCATCTACCTCAGCTCTTACGACATTGATGGTATCATGGGAACAGATGCCCTCATCCAAGAATCGT